>Ga0164296_1000005_pt1 | contig 284950 bp, 244 predicted proteins | sample GEODES057metaG_FD_113533 | JGI IMG/M metagenome (GOLD analysis project Ga0164296, IMG submission 113533) | Dystrophic lake water microbial communities from Trout Bog Lake, Wisconsin, USA - GEODES057 metaG | ecosystem: Environmental > Aquatic > Freshwater > Lake | place: USA: Trout Bog Lake... | reverse complement strand
TTGCTTGGCTAATGAATCTACACAACCATTCTGTGTTCTAACCGTTAACTGAACTGTATAGGGCCCTAATGCACTGTATTGGTGTATTGGATTGGGAAATGTAGACGAGCTCGTATTATTTTGGTCGCCAAAGTTCCACGTATAACTCAGCATGGTACCATCGGCAATAGACGATGAGTCTGTAAAAGTACCCCTACCATCGGGCAAACAAATATTAGGTAACCCGAAGTTTATCTTGGGCAAATAATGAATCGTAATAGCTTGCGCATTGTAAGCACTTCTACAACCGCTATCGGTTATAACCCTTAAACTAGCTATATAGGTATTGGCCGTAGCATATTGTTTGGCAAAGGGTAATGCATTGGTATTGGTAGCATTGGTGCCATCGCCAAAGCTCCAGTACCGGTTAATGATATTACTATAATTAGCCACCGAAGAGTCGGTGAACATAAGGTTATTTCTTTCGCAGTCTGGCGAGCTAATACCCCATTTAGCGATTGGCGAAGGCCATACCTTTTGGTTTTGAGTGGCCGAGTCGCTACAACCAAAACTAGCAGTCGTATACACATATTTTATAGGATAGGTACCTGGCAAAACCAATGCCGGCGTATAGATACCTGCGCTATTAACACCGTTGCCATAATAAGCAAATGTGCCAGGCATATTGGCCATACCGGTGGTTTCAGAAGCTTGTATTATTTGACGTGCCGTAGTATCATTACAGATGCCAGGTAAGGTAGTAAAGGCAACTTTAGGGCTTTGGTGCAGTGTAATAATCCGAGTGACTGTATCGGTACAAACATCACTATTACCCGAATGTGCAACCATTCTAATTGTATAATTCTTGGTTGCCGGCGTTTGAAAATTAGTATACAAATGTGCATACAATTTTGAAAGAAAAGGATTAAGGTCTGCATTATAGACCGAAGAGGAGTTGATATAACTCCAATAAATTTCATTTCTTGTTACTGTTCCAAAATCTACTGTTGAAGCATCCTGTATACGCACCGAATCATTGCTACAGAGAAAAGAAGAATCTAATACAACAAATGCACTCTTTGGCCTAGATCCATTTACTGTAAAGGCTTTAGCAATACTATCTACGCAACCGCTGGTCGTTGTTATTCGTAATGATACCTGATAATTATCGGCTTTGAAATACCTAGTTGCAGGGTTGGCTACTGAAGCATTTAAAGGTGTTGGCGCAGTATAAGGCAATACATGAGCAGGGTTAACATCAAAATTCCATGCATACGCTAACGGTCTTGACCCATCAGCAATGGATGTGGTGTCTGTAAATGGAGCTAAAGCATCACTCAAACAAATTTCTGGCAATATAAATCCTACCTGCGGCAGCGGATGAACAGAAATAACTTTATTCACTGTATCGCTCTTGCAGCCTTTGCTATTGATGACCATCAAACTTACCGTATCTAGTCCCCAACTAGGATATACTTCATTGAAAGCATTGCCATTTGTAAAGGAATGGCTAATTCCATTACCCATATTCCAGTTCCAGTTAGTAATATTTCCAACATTTGCTTTGGAAGTATCTGTAAAAGCAACCTGCCTATTTTCGCATACAAGAGAAGCATTTGAAAACCCAGCCAATGGCAATGGATTTAAGGTAGTAAGCTTCGTCATGGTATCGCTTATACAACCTTGATTGGTATATACAAATAAGCGAACCGTGTCGGTTATTGCAGTGATATATAGGTGTTTTGTATTCTGAAGGGTATCGGTGCTTCCATCACCGAAATTCCAATGCCACTTAACTACGGCAGACCCTTTACCATCACTATTATCGGTCATGACCGTGGTGTCGCGTAAACAAAGTTCATTGGCAACAGTAAAGGAGGCATGCGGTTGTTGATAAACCGTAGTCAATATTTCTGTACTATCTTTTTGACAGCCATAGATAGAAGTAACTAATAACTTAACAGTATATGGACCTGTTGCCAAATAATTGTGTAATGGATTTTTTACACTGTCTATACCACCATCACCAAAGCTCCAAGCGTAGGTAAAATTGTTAGTATTGTCGTTAATGGTTGTGGAATCATTAAACTGTGCAGCGCCAACAGGCAAACAAACAATTGGCAGACTAAAATGAGGGATAGGCAGTGGGCGTACTGTAATGGTTTTGAAGAAGGCTAGTCCTTTACAACCTTGACTATTTTCGCCTATTAAGCTAATCGTTACTTTACCCGTAGTATTGTATGTTTTTGTTCGAGTAGGTGTATAGGTTGCTGCCGTAAGTGTATCTTTTGTGCCATCGCCATAATCCCAATACCATTTCACAATGGAGCCCAAAGAGATGGTGGAGGAATCGGTTAGTATGATTGTCTTTCCTACACAACTATCACTCACACCGAAATTAGCAATAGGGGCACCTAAAATATTAAATGGAAGGGTTGTATCGCCAACACAACCAAAATCGGTGATTGGTCTGTAACGAATATTATAGGTTTGAGCCTGCAAAAATTTGTGCGATGGATTCTTAAGAGAATCGGTTGTGCCATCACCCCAGCTCCATAATCCATTAATAATGCTAGAACTTCCCAAATTAGTGGAGGCATCTGTAAAATGAATTGAATCCGAAATACAGAGTATCGGGTTAAGAACCGAAAAGTTAGCCGATACCGTACTATTCACCACTACGGGAATATCGTATTCAGCATTTGAGCTACTACAGCCATCGGGAGAAGGATTGGTTGCATACATTTTAATGGTATCAACACCTGCATTTTTATAAATAAAGGTTGCACTACCCACCCCATTAGACGGACTATAATAATATAAATTTTGCCCTCCTACCACAGTAGCACTATCATATTGAGGCGTAATTGGCCCAATATTATTATTAGGAGAAAGGCTTGCGTTGTTGCCAAAATCCCAGGTTAAACTAGTAGGCTGATAAGATAAGGGTACCGAAAATTGAAAGGGTGTGCCGGCGCAAGTAGCTGCAAAGCTCAAACGCGCATAAGGGTTTTGAAATACCGGTGCATATAGATCTTTAATATTGGTACCCGCATTATACCCATAACTTTCTGCTTGTCCAAACCCATAAGCGATAGCATTAAACCCCGTATCGGAATATAGCGCATGAGACCCAGTAGCCACTGTAAAAATAGCGTAGGAATAATTGGGATCCTGGGGATGGGTAGTAAAGCTACTTGACTTTGAAATACCATCTAAAGTAAAGCTCTTCACACCACCATTCTTAATTACCACATTAATATAACTTTGAATTATCTTGTATTCCGAAGCCGAAAAAAGGGTAATCTTATTAATGGTTTGCTCTACCGGACTTAGATAAATCATTTCCGGATCGCCGCCCGGGAGATTACCTGTATTATTTGCAGGATTCCCATCCACACCCTGTGTAGTACAATATTGAGCCACATTAATAGGCTTATCGGCTTCAATTAAGTTCCAGACACCTCCACTAACATTGGGAATGCTTATTCCATTTCCAGGGATTGTAAGGGGTGTAGAATTTTTTAACTCATAAAAAAAGCCTCTCTGCAAATAAGATGCCGGCACCACTGTACCATTTACTTTTACAACAGTAGTAGGATCTGTAACACAAATACGATAATAATTACTGGGCTGTGTGCCTGTTGGAGAGGTCAGATATTTTAATCCCCAAGCACTTGCAGGCATCGCTTGGGCAAACAAATTATCGGCACTGCCCGATTGATTATCGGCAGCTTTAGTGCCCCCAATACTCATTTTACCAGAACCACAAAAAACCGCAATTTGTTTACAGGTTCCACCAGCACTGACGGTTCTAATATGGGTACCCGTTAAGTCGGTTCCTGTATTCCCAGAAGTGGTACCCATTAAACTATAAATCTGTCCTTTACTTAGATTAATGGTATAGGGCGTTCCCGCAGTTTTGTTGTTTTTATTCGCTACCGAAGGCGTTATCTCTACGGTCGTATTATCTTCTACAGCCTCTACAAAGGCAAAAGAATTAGCGCTAGCTGCATTAGAAGATTGGTTATAGCTAATTACGTAATAATCTTTACCCAAGGTATTGGTCGGAAATAACAGTGAAGCACCCGAAATACTAGCATTGTAGATATGCGCATAGGCAACAATATCCACATTACTATAAATATGAATACCTCGATTGTAATAGCCGGTATCATAAATTCTTGCATCTTGAGTACCTGCTTTAGGCAGGGGGTTCGATACCGTTACTTGGTTAGCCAATACCGTGTAGGTTTGCGAATATCCGCTTGATGGCATCTCTACTGTAACGGTAGCATTTTGATCGGAGGTAAAATAGAGAATCATATCCTGGGTACCACCCCCCGATGGATTACCAGCCATGTTTACGTGATAACCATAGCCTAACCAGAAATCCTTCCCTTTATTCGAAAAATTTTGAGCTGATATGGCCGAAAAAGTTAGTATGCTTAATAGCAATAGTAATGGTCTATTCATCAAATTTTAGCTATAATGGATATTAAGACCGTAATTTAAGCAGAAAGCTTAAATTAAATACTTGTGTCTCAATTAATTTCATATAGATCTGTGAATTATATTAATTGCTGCTTGCTAAAAGTTGCTTTGCCCTAGGACCTTCGCAAAACAAAAGATCCAAAATAGAGAGGTTTGCCTGAAAACCAATCTTGTCTTCAAATACTTGTACATACCTAAATGGGAGTTCTTTTTGTTGAAAATTATTAGGCAAATGGCAATTTCTACTATCTGACACTGTGTCGGTATATTCCTTGCTGTAGTTTTCAGAAAGTGAAATTTCGGCCTTTATTGCCAATACTTTTTTAAGCCAAAACAAACTCTCCAAGTTCATATCAAATAGCCAGACAAACTCCTTTTTGTAAAATAATTCTATCCAATCGCGATAAAATTCAAAGAAGGGCGCATTGCCATAACAGGAAACAAGGGTTCTCCAATGTTGTTGTTGCCACCGATCCCGATTGGCAATTTTAACCTCTTTGATTAAACATTTCTGGTTGCGACCATTTTCGATGGGAACGCTCAAATGTACCAATCCATTAGGGCCCGCAATGATGCAACGGTTCCGAAAACTAGTTTTTTGATAGCTTTCAAATTGCTCTATTATTATATTTGTATAGTTTGTATAATTATAATAAGCATCAATGTTTCCAAAATACTGATTTTCAATAATTAATGATTCATTTATTCTATTTTTATTCATCTGCCTTGTAATTAATTTTTTAAGCCTATTAAGAGAAATTATTATTGAATATAAATAAGCAAATAAACATTATAAATAGCTATATTTCAATAATTTATATTAATTTTTATTTACTAACTATACTAGTATATTATTCTGCACAAAGTTTAGCCTATTTTCCTAATACATTTAGCATAAAATATGTACAATTTTTAAAAGCCCCTTTTTTAAACTAGCCCAATTAAGGCACTTAAATTGGCAAAGCCTACACTCCTATCCAAAACGGAAAAACCGGGCTTAAAACAAGAATTTTCGACCTCCAGCATCCGTCCAATGCTCTACTACCCCTTCGCCATTTTACCAAGCTATTGCATGCTTAGAATATTCGAGTTGGGCCATCTTTTTCAAGATTCGCTCAAAAACCAGCTTTCGCCCACCCTGCAACTAAGCGCTCTTTTTTTTACCATTTCGCGATAACCAAACAAGGAAAAAATAGCTAAAACAAAGGTATAAAAACTAAATTAATTTATAAGACAAATTGTCATTTTTCTACTCTTTATTTTTTAAAATTGCCCGAGTAAGGCAGAAGTAGTAGCCTGAACAAAATTCTTCTTGAAAATGGAAGAACCTGATTTTTGAATGTACCATGGCATCTTCGAAACAAATCCGAGACTTATTCGGGGCAAGTGCATGCATTCATGTAATTGCCCCGAATAAGTCTCGAATCAGTCCCGAAGTTGGTCCTACTAATTTTATAGTATGATAGAATAGAAAAAATCGGCTTTGTTTGCGAAAAATCGATTTTAAGGGGCAGGAAGCTCCCGATCTAAAGAAATAAGAGAAGTATCAGCCCGCTAAAAATTACGGGCAAGGTGAGTCTAATATCGGTTTTTAGCGCCCATAAATCGGTGCAATATTCTAGATTTTCATTAAAAAACACCTACAATTGCGTTGAATTAGCTAAGAAGCGGCAATGTTAGTTTTACTTAAAAATAAATGATGAATTGATTTTATAACAGTCCGTTATTATGAATCGACTTACTAACAATATCGGGAAGAAAGAGGGAAGCATCTCCCCCATTTTTAAGAATATCTCTTACGATGGTAGAGGCTACGGAAGTATATTTAGGTTCTCCGGTAAGAAATACGGTTTCTATATTTCGATCTAAGGTTCTATTGGCATCGGCAATTGTTTTTTCATACTCAAAATCGCTCACATACCGAATACCGCGGAGAATAAAATTCGCTTTTATGATTCTACAATAATTAATGGTTAATCCACCATACATAACACTTTCAACCTTGGGCTCATTCTTGTATATCTCTTCAAACCATTTTACTCTTTGTTCTGGGGTGAACATTGGATTTTTGAAGGAATTGATACCTACGCCTATTACAACTTTATCGAATAAAGGCAATGCCCTATTGATAATGTCGATATGACCAAGGGTAACAGGATCGAAAGTACCGGGGAAAAGACAAATACGTTGCATAATGAATCGTAAATTAGATCTTTAAAATTAGCATTACCAATTAATCATTACTAATAGCCAATCGTAATCTTGTTCTATTTGCGTCAAAAATAACGCTTAGCAACTGCAAGATAACTTTTTAATGATGTGTACATCGCATTAGTTTTCTCTACTTGCCAGCAAATATAATACCGCCATTCTAATAGCTACCCCATTCTCAACTTGGTTTAGAATGATAGAGAATGGCCCATCGGCCACATCGCTATCTAACTCCACACCTCGGTTAATTGGACCTGGATGCATGATCGTAATTTCTTTACCCAAACTTTCTAGCAGCCTTTTATTGATGCCATAAGCCAAGCTGTATTCGCGTAGTGAAGAAAATAAAGGCTGATTTTGACGCTCTAATTGAATGCGCAACACATTAGCCACATCGCACCATTGTAGGGCTTTTTTTAGGTTATATTCAACTTTTACCCCCAAGGCCTCCGAAATATATTTAGGAATTAAAGTTGGCGGACCGGCAACCATCACCTCGGCACCCATTTTATTTAAAAGATAAATATTACTCAATGCCACCCTACTATGCAGAATATCACCAATAATCGCAACTTTAAGTCCTTCGAGCTTTCCCAATTTTTCTTGCATCGAAAAGGCATCCAATAAAGCTTGTGTAGGATGTTCATTAATACCATCACCGGCATTCACGATAGCAGCAGGTATATGCTTGGCTAGAAAATGGGGGGCACCGCTTGCACTATGCCGCATAACCACCATATCTACTTTCATGCTCAGAATATTGTTCACAGTATCGAGTAAGGTTTCGCCTTTAGCTGCCGAAGAACTACTTGCTGCAAAATTAAGTGTATCGGCACTTAGTCTTCGTTCTGCCAACTCAAAACTCATACGGGTACGGGTAGAATTCTCGTAAAAGAGGTTTACAATGGTTACATCTCTAAGAGAGGGTACTTTCTTAACTGGACGTTGTAATACATCTTTAAACTGTGAAGCAGTAGCTAAAATAAGCTCGATATCCTCTTTATTGAGGTCTTTGATACCAAGAAGGTGTTTGGTAGATAGTCTCATTAAAATGCAAAGCTAAAGTATTCGTTAATTAACTGTCTAATAATTCTATACATTCTCGCTTATCTTTTTCCTTCCAGTAAACTTTTACCTTCTGGGACTTGATCGTATCGAGAGATAAACCTACATAATCGCCCTGAATAGGATATTCACGCCTGAATCGCCTATCGATCAATACACATAATTCTACTTTAGCAGGACGACCAAAATCGAGTAATGCATCTAGGGCAGCCCTAGTTGTTCGTCCGGTATATAATACATCGTCTATCAGGATCACATTTTTATTCTCGATACTGAACGGAATGTCGGTTTCATTGGCAACATGTAACTGTTTACGCACATCATCTCTATAAAAGGTAATGTCTAGTTTACCATATACAATTGATTCGGGCGATACCAATAATTGAAGTTCATTTACAATACGATCGCTTAAAAATATGCCACGAGGCTGTAAACCCATAATAACCGTATTGCTCAAATGCAAATGATTTTCGTGTATCTGGTGCGCCAACCGCTTCACCACTAGTGCCACTTGTTGTTCTGTGAGGATTGTCTTCACAAATTAATTTTTGTTAAAATTACAGTTTTCCGGTATTCAACAAGATTATCGAGCAACTAAATTAAAGAAGGTTTTACTTTGCATACCCTCATGTTAACGGTTAAAAAAATATCAGCCTTTCAATTCAAAAACTATACCCAACAAGAATGGGTATTTGATAGGCGTATTACTGCCATCTGCGGTTCTAATGGCAGTGGTAAAACAAACCTACTAGATGCCATTTATTATTTATGCTTCACTAAAAGCTATTTCTCCCGATCCGACGCTCAAATTGTTCAGCAGGGTAAGCTAGGATTAAGAATTACGGGCATTTTTGAGAAAGCAGAAAGCGCAAATGAGCTTATCTGCATTATTAGAGAAAATAATAAAAAAGAATTTTGGGCTAATGGAGAAGAGTATAAACGATTTTCGGAACATATTGGTCAGTTTCCCTGCGTAATGATTGCACCCGACGATATTGCACTCATCACAGGCACGAGCGATGAAAGGAGAAAATTTATAGACACTATCTTATCGCAATGCCAGCAAGACTATCTTCAATGGCTCATCGACTACAATAAAATACTACAACAACGCAATAGTTTACTAAAATCGGTTGCCGAACATAAACGGCTGGATGAATCTTTATTAGACATTTTAGATGAACAGTTGGCCGAGAAAGGACAATTCATTTATTTGGCAAGAAAGCAATTCCTAGCCGCATTCATTCCGTCTGCACAATCATTTTATAGTAGTATTGCTCAAAAAAAAGATGGAATAACCATTGAGTATAATAGCCAATTGCATCAAGAATCATTGTTGGTTTTATTACGAGCCAATCGACAGCGCGACCTCTACTTACAAAGAACAGGCTGTGGCATACATAAAGACGAGATTGATATTTTAATGCAGGCACAACCCTTTAAAACATTAGCCTCGCAAGGACAAAGAAAAAGCTTACTATTTGCCCTTAAGCTTGCCGAATTTGAAACATTAAAAACAAATAAAGGGTTTACCCCTATTTTACTATTGGACGATGTTTTTGAGAAGTTAGATGCCGAAAGAATGCACCATCTGCTCTATAAGGTTTGTGTAGAAGAGCATGGCCAGGTATTTATTACGGATACACATGCCGAAAGGATGAAAATACAATTAGAAAATATAGGCGCAGCCTATCAACTCATACAATTATAATTACCTTTACCCCATGGGCGAATATCATATTGGCGATGCCATTAAAGGCTTTGTAAATAGAAGCAAGTTGCGAAATGGCATCCGTGCGGTGCAAATAGAAGAAGTATGGGCAAAACTCATGGGTAAAACCATTGCTAAGTATACCGATAAAATAGAAATCGTAAACCGAACACTTTTCATTAGAACAAATGCCGGCCCTCTAAAGAATGAACTTCAATACCAAAAAGCACAAATTATTGAACGTGTAAATGAAGCCCTGGGCGAAACTATTATTCTCGAAGTAGTGATTCAATAAACCCTATACCCAATAATGCGGTATATTATCGTTGTTGCGTTCTTTATGTTTACTCGTTTTCGCCTCAAAACTATGTAAATGTTCATTTACATTATCTTTCAACAAATCGTGTAAGGTAATGACTCCAATAAAACGGAAGTCCTCAAAAACAGGTAAAAAGGCAATTTTAAAAGCATGCATTAACTCTGTACAAGTGTCGGTTGAGTCGCAAGCATCCACTATTGGAATATCTACCCGCATAATTTCGCCCACAGTTGTAGTGCCATGGTCTTTACCGGCAAGTATTATTTTACGGGTATATTCTTTCTCGCTAAATAAGCCAGCATAATCGCCTTCATGCTCAACTACTACATAATTGGTATCTTCTCTTGCCATAATTGCTACCGCCTCAATCACCTTTTCATTTAAATCTACAGAAACAGCATGATAAGGCTTCTTTATAAGAATGTCTTTTACAGTTTTCATGGCAGGCATTTTTAGATTAAATAATGATTCTCCCACTGTTCCTAAAGTTACAATAAAAAAGAGCATTTGTTTCAGAAATAAATATTTTACTTGCCAAAAAAACCAATGGATAAAGACCTATATCTATAAGGGACTGAGCAGATAGGGCTTACATAAAAGAGATGGCTATTACTACCACAGAATAGCCCGCGCAGCTATGGCATAAAAAAGACTAGAAAATCGAGTACCCCCAAAAACAATATTTACTTTCTATCTTCACATGAACGTAAGATTAAAAATTCGCTATGGCTCTTCAGCCTTAGACAAGCCATCGAATGAATGGCAATAAAAGTATTGCAACAGAAACGATGGATTAGTGTGCCAATGCATCGAAAACCTGACTCACATTAGCATAACTAAGTTTATTCAGGATGCTTGCTTTTTTCATAAAAACATAGGTTGGATTTACTCTTGCTGCTGTTTTAATAACAGTTGCATCGCACTTCAATATCATCACTTGTTTAAATAAGTGCGTAGCAGTTTCAACATCGGCAGTAACCAAATAAACGGCAATATTTTTACGTAAGGCCGCTTTCAGAAACAAATCAAATTGGTCTTTCCATTTAGCAACATTCGAAAAGTCTTTTGCAAAGAGTAATACATACTTATCCGACTGATTCAGAATGGCGGTTGTAGTATCGGTACCACTCAATGTTTTAAGTGAAAAATCTATAATTGGAGGCGTTGCATTTCCTTTTCTAATTTGCTTTTGATAGCGGTCAACAAATTCGTAACTGCTATCAAAATCAGTTGGAAAATGATCTTTATCGAACGCTATTATTTTTCCATTTTTATTATACTTAAAAGAGATGGCAAAACTATCTGAAACAGCACCCACAGGCACTTTCATTTGCTCTATAATATTATTGCCCTTCTTATAAGGCAAACAATCAACAAAGGGTAAATATTTAAGTGCATATAGCTGAACCGAAATAGTTGTAACAAGGCTTACTAACAACAGCAATACAGCAAGCTTCGACGAGAATAGACTGGTAATATTTCTTGTGTTAAAAAACAAAAACAGAATCATGAGCAGCAATAGAATATCTTTCAAGAAGGTATGAAGACCCGACAGTGGAATACAATCGCCAAAGCAGCCACATTCTTTTATTTTACCGCTAAAGAGCACATAAGCAGTTAAAAAACTAAAGAATAAGATCAGCAGCAATAAAAACCAACTAACCCATTTACTTCGCCATCCAATGATGATGGCAACACCAGCCAACACTTCACAAACATTCATAGCAATTGAAGCGATCAAAGTATAGTGATCTAAAAAATGCCAATTCCATGCTTCAAAAAATTCGAGCATTTTATAGCTCAATCCTAGTGGGTCATTTGCCTTTACAAGTCCGGAGAAAATAAAAAGTAAGCCAACCAAATATCTAACGATGGTTAATACAGTTTTCATCTTCATTTCTTTAGTATTGGGTTAATGTTTTCCTTCGGCTAATAGTATCAATGCAAAGACTGCATAGTTTAAAATATCAACATAATTGGCATCGATACCCTCACTAATAATGGTTTTACCGTCGTTGAGTAATATTTGTTTAATGCGCAATAATTTCACTAATATTAAATCGGCAAAACTTTCTTGGCTCATATCGCGCCAAGCCTCTCCATAATCGTGATTTTTATCGAGCATGGTGGACTTAGAGAAAGCAACATATTTTTCGTACAACTCATTTACTTTTTCAACACCCATATCTTCTACCTGAGGATGATTTAATTCAAGTTGTATAAGCCCTATGACAGCATAATTGATAATACCCTTAAACTCAGAGGCAATATCATCGCCTACTTTCTGGGTTTTTAGGTCCTGAATGGTTCTTATACGTAGTGCTTTTATGAATATTTGATCCACCACAGAGATAGTACGTAATACGCGCCAAGCCGTTCCATAGTCTTTTGTTTTTTGAATAAATATGTCTTTACAGGTCTTTACAGCTTCGTCGTATTGTTGATTGGTATTATTCATGACTATTTAAATGTGTAGGTATATCTTTGATGTTATTGCAAGATAATAGAAACCGCACAATGTTTACACTAAACTGCAAAGGAAGATTATTAATTATTAACGAACCCATTATTATGGGTATCCTGAATGCTACCCCCGACTCGTTCTATAGCAATAGCCGGAAAACTAGTATAGACGAGGCTTTACGCTTAGTAGAACAGATGTTAAACGAGGGGGCTACCATTATAGATATTGGGGGTCAAAGTACCCGACCTGGGAGCCAACAAATTAACAATACCGAAGAGTTAAATAGAGTTTTACCTATCATCTCATCTATTAAAGCGCATTTTCCAGAAGCCTATATTTCGGTAGACACCTATCATTCCCCTATTGCCAGGGAGGCTGTGCAGGCGGGTGCCGACATAATAAATGATATAAGTGGAGGCACTCTTGATGCAGCCATGATCAGTACCGTGGCTTCCTTACAGGTTCCTTATGTATGCATGCACCTCAAAGGCAATATAGAGACCATGCATGCGCATTTTGCCTATGAGAATGTAACCAGGGAAATACTCGACTTTTTTATTCAGCAAACAGAGCAGTGCAGGCTAGCAGGCATACATGATGTAATCATTGATCCAGGCTTTGGTTTCAGTAAATCGATAGCGGACAATTATAAATTACTCAAGGAACTTTCCACCTTCCAACTCTTGGAAAAGCCTATTCTACTTGGTATTTCGAGAAAGTCTATGATATGGAAAGCATTACATATTACACCCCATGAAGCCCTCAATGGAACAACTGTACTTCATACGCTTGGCTTATTAAACGGAGCTACGATACTTCGGGCGCATGATGTAAAAGAAGCAGCGGAGTGTATTAGCCTACTTCAAGCTTACTAACAAAAAAAATCCCATTCTAAATAGAATGGGATTTTTTGTAAAAATTTATATCTTAATGTTGTTGATGCGGGTTAGCCTGTTGTGGCATTTGTGGCATCGCAGGCTGAGGTGTAGGTGCAGAAATATCAGATACTTCAATATCGAAAATTAAGTTTGCAAAAGGACTAATTGCAGGTGGTTGACCTTGAGGACCATAAGCCATCATTGCAGGAATGTAGATGGTGCCTTTTCCACCTTTACCAAAGTATTTCAGGCCAATTTCCCATCCTGGAATTACACTATGTCTACCTAAAACTAATACAAATGCTTCTTTGTGAGTAGCTGCTGCACCCATATTAGAATCGAAAACTTTACCGTCAGTGGTATAGCCCTTATAAAAAACAGAAGCTTGTTTGCCAGTATCTGCCTTAGGATCGGTACCTGCATTTTTTACTTCAACATAAACACCTTCGGCTGTTTTTTGAGCTTTAATACCCTTACTGCTAATATATTTTCCTAATTCAGCCACTTCTCTGTCTTTTTCGCTATCCATTTCTTTTTTGTAATCAGCATTAGCCGCTTCGTCGTTAGCAAATACTTTCAAAACTTCAAGTCTACCTTTAATAACGTCTCTTTTAGCGAATATAGGATTGCCTTCAGGAATCATTCCTAATTTTCTAAGCGTATCAATGTTCATGATAAATTCAAGCTTATCGCCAGCAGCACATAACATAATTACTTCTGTAAAGTTATGTTTAGCCGCTTTTAGTTGAGCTGTATCAATTTTAATGTACTGAGGTATATGACCATAGGTAGAATTAAGGATGGTATCTTTTGGCCCCATCTTAAATTCTATGTTCATTTTTACTAAGTCGCCTTGTTTTAATTTCTGACTATTACCACCGCTGGTAATTTTATAAACAAGACCTGATTTTGTCTTTTCGTATTGATGGCAGCTTGCCAATAATACAGATGCTACTAAAAGTGTTGAGATGATTTTCATTGTTTGTTATTGTAGTTGTTGTTCGTATTGTTTTATTACTTGATAAAATTGTTTTACGGTATCATCTAATGATTGGCTACTTCTTCCGCCCGAAGCATTAACATGCCCCCCACCTTCAAAATGAATACGTGCAAATGTATTAACATCGAAGTTACCTTTGCTCCTAAAGCTCCACTTTCTTTCTTCGTCTCTATCAATCACGATAGCACCAAACTTTATGCCTTGAATGGTAAGCAGATAATTAACCAATCCTTCAGTATCGCCCGTTTTAATGTCGAATTGCTGCAAATCGGTCTTTGGAATAAACATCAAGGCAGTATTATATTCATATAGCACTTCCATTCGATGCAATAAGGCATTGCCAATAAAGCGCAGTCTATTCTCTAAAAAATTATCATAAATCCTATCATGAATAGGTGTATGATTTAGTCCGAGTTCTTTTAGATGTGCCACCATGCGGTGAACGGAGGCCGTGGTTGAAGGAAAGCGAAAAGAGCCAGTATCGGTCATCACCCCTGTATATAGGTTAGTGGCCATATCTAAATTAAGTTTATCAGCATGCCCCGACTCCACAATAAAATCATATACCATTTCGCAAGTAGAGCTTTTGCTGGTATTGCTATTACCATAATCAAATACTTCTTCTTGGGGTTGTTGATGATGATCTATTAATATTTTAATACATTTTGCATCGGCTAGTGGCTGCTCCATATTCTTTGTACGATGGAGTATATTAAAATCGAGACAAAAAATTAATTCAGCTTGTTGAATGATATTTTTGGCTTTTTCTCTATTATAGTCGAAATCAATTACATAATTTGTTCCGGGCATCCAATCTAAAAAATTAGCCCAGTTTGTTGGAGAGATTACCGTAACACTATGGCCTAAACTACACAAGAAATGGTATAAGCCCAACGAAGATCCCATCGCGTCGCCATCGGGCTTCTGGTGCGTTGTAATGACCACTTTCTTGGGTTCGGTGAGATATGGATAAAATTCCTGGATATTTTTCATACAGTGGTCGCAAAAATAGAGGAATTAAGATACAACAATCCTCATTTTTCTATTATTTTTAAAATACTTAGCATAAAGTAGCGCTGAGAATTAAAATTGGCAACCTAAAAACTTTAAAAACACTATTTTTGCCGCGAAATTAGAAAAACAAATTATGAGTAACAGAACATTTACCATGGTAAAGCCAGATGCAACTTCTAAAGGTTACACAGGGGCTATTTTAGACCAGATGATTAAAGCTGGCTTTGTAGTTAAAGCAATGAAATGGACTAAACTAACGAAAGAACAAGCGGGCGAATTCTATGCAATACACAAAGAAAGACCCTTTTATGGCGAATTAGTTGACTTTATGAGTAGTGGCCCTATTGTAGCCGCCATTTTAGAAAAAGAAAATGCCGTAGCTGATTTTAGAAAATTAATTGGTGCTACTAACCCAGCACAAGCAGAAGAAGGTACTATACGCAAAAACTTTGCAGCATCGGTTGGAGAAAATGCCGTTCATGGAAGTGATAGTGACGAAAATGCAGCTATTGAAGGCGACTTTTTCTTTTCTAAATTAGAAAGATTCTAAGTTTCGTTCTTGATACGAATCATTCATACATTTTTAAGGGTATCGGAAAACCGATACCCTTATTTTTTAGGCTAAAGTTTGCAATAACAAAGGCTTAATAAAATTTCACTTGCCATAGTTAGGCTCTCATAAAAAAAGAGCATAACACTTTGTTGATCGTAAATTTTTATTAATTGCCATCTGGTTTCACCACACTACTCTTCGGACTTAAGGGCCAATAAAATTGATTAATATCATCGGGCTGTGATGAATTAAAACTAGGCATCCCCTCTACCAAATATTTAGCGATACCCAAGTTATTTTGCTTAATCCCTTCAATTATACATTTAGCAATTTCATAAGCACCATAAGGATTAAAATGCGTATTATCGGCAACGGCTTTTGTCATTCCGGGAAATGCATTGGCTGGATAATGAACAAATGCTTTTTTAGAATTTTCTTGCCCCATTGCATTAAATAATTCAGTTGTCATGGCATTTAGATCAATTAAAGCTACATTAGCCTCTCTAGCCACTTTACGAGCTGCATCGGGATAATCGCCTAATGAGTTGGCAATTTTTCCAGTGCTATCGAAAGACCTTCTCGTTGTGGAGGTCACAATTACTGGTATACCACCCTTTTTCTTTGTTTCGTTAATAAACAGTTTTAATCGATCGGTATACGATTTCCAAGCACCATCATTAGGACCAATTTCCTTTTGATCGTTATGTCCAAATTCTACAAATAGATAGTCGCCTGGCTGCATAACACTTAACACTTTTTCTAGCCTTTTACTTCCAATAAAGCTACCCAACGACAATCCAGATTCTGCATGATTCGCAATCACCACCTTTGACTTAAAAAAGCGAGGTATCATTTGTCCCCAGGAAGCCCAAGGCTCATCATCTTGATTCACAACGGTTGAATTACCCGCCAAAAAAACAGTAATCACATCAGTCACTTTTGTTATTTCCATTTTCGCAATGCAAGGTCTAGCATCATTAAACTCGAAAGTTAGCTTATCGTCCCAATCGAGTTTATTTAATTCACGATCTTTTAAAGAAACTTTTGTAGTCGCATTAATTTGTCGTTCTTTCCGGTTTACTGTAAAGGTTTTGGTTATAAATTCACCTGGCTGAGTAGCCACATGCTCCAGCAGTAATCTACGAGATTCGGCACGAACAGTAGTGAGTGTTTTTTCTTTCAAGTCGCCGAGTGTAATCGTCACAGTATAATTGCCTTCAGGCACACTAACCGAAAAATAGAAAGGCTTGTCGCTTGTAATGATATCTCCTTTCAACTTGCCTTTGGCGCCACGGTCAACTGCGATGGGTGCAGAACCAAAATCAAATCCATAACCAGTCTCTTTGTTATAAACAGTTGTTGGCAACACCTTCGTATATCCTTCAGCGGCTTTACCTATTCCAAAATCAAATTTATAAGCGATTGTTTGTGCATTTGCTTGTACGCAAAGTGAAATGATGAGAATAAATACTGCCACTTTTTTTTTCATCGTTACATTTTATTATAAAAAAAGAGTATCCTATATAGAATAATGATTATGTTACAGATAGCATGTCGTATGAAATAAAAATACTAATGCTATCATAAAAAAAGCTTCAATTCCACCATACGCTGATTTAAGGAAGTATGATTCCAACTGTTGTGGATAGCCAATGCAGCTCCAATAGAAGAAGCCTGTGCAATCGTTGCTGCGTATACCTTTACAGTAGGAAATGCCAATGCAAGCATCTTCATATAAACAACATTATTACTAAACCCTCCATCCACATAAATATTATTCACTTTATCTTCATTAAAAACGAGTCTAATGGAGGCTATTTGCTGAACCACAAGATCATAAATTAACTGATGATATGCTTCCTCGTAAGTAGTAAACAAGTCAAGCGCTCTTTTACTAAAGACAGATTTGGACATCATTAAATAACCACTTGCTTCAAGAGTTGTTTTTTTATTAGAAAGAATTAGTTGATACAAATCATTATCATAGTTAACTGTTTTAAAATAGTCTTCAGCAACATTGAAATGAGCCGCTAGCCTTTTCGTTTGTTCCTCGTGCTCATAACCGGCAAATAATCTAGAAGCCTTCACAGATTTGCCTTTGTAAGAAAAATAGCATAAACAATCTTGCGCTAATTCGGTTGCTGTTAACGGACTATCATTAAACGGATTGAGTGTTATACACCAGGTGCCAGTAGAAATCAAAATAAAGGGTTCAGAGAAAGTAGCGAGGTAAGGTATTAAAGCTGCGGAGCTATCATGCAAGCCTACCCCACAATAATAACTGAGGTGTTCATTTGCTACTAATAATGTGCTATCCGAATCAATTATTTGGGGTAGCTGTTTATTCATTTCTTCCTTTAGAACCCAACCATGATAGGCATGAGTAGTAAAGTTCCACAAAGCAGTATGACAACCAATACTTGTTAATTCGGAATAAGTTTTGGCAGTAAATAAATAACTAATAAATTGAGGCAAGTGTAAGGATGAATGAATTTTTTTAAACAAAGCCGGCTTAGCATATTTAATAAAATATAACTGTAATCCTGAATTTAAATTTCCCAAAACAGGTGACGCTGTTTCTAACGAAAAACTTGTTTCTGTTCCATAGTTCTCATAGAACTGCTGATGCAAACTATTGGGAAAAGCTTTTAAATAATTGTACAATGGAGCCACTGGTTTTCCTGCCAGATCTAGATGAACAAAGCTTGCTCCATAGGTGGAGAAATTCAAGGCCTTAATGGCAAAATTTTTCAACAAGGCAACTTCATTGAAAGTGTCAAGTATCCAAGTAGTAAGTACCTGAAAATCTTCGCAGGCCTCACCATCTTCATCTACTATTTCTGCAAACTGAATAGATTTCTCGTACACAATGTTGTATAGTTCGTCAAACAAAAAAAGTTTTTTATTTGTTTTACCTATATCAAATATGGCTATAACAGGTATCGACATTTTAAAATGCTAGATGATAATTAAGATTGTTTGATGTTCATCTCAAACCGAATCTTCCCGAAAAAAAATAAAGTAGCAAAACGCACAACACCCACTCTACAACCCTGTAGCTATCGTCTTCAGTCCTCTTTCTTTAATTAAATGTTCTCTTACTTTCAAATTACGGAATAGATCTAATGGATGTAAAGCACCGCCCAATTGAATTCTAGCCTCAGCTACCAACGGCCTAACATCTGTACGGTAAGCTGCTTGCAGAATTTCTTGTGCCTTTGCTACATCATTATTATCCTGTGCTTCTTGCAAAGCTTTTTTATCTACAATCAATGCTTGCGCATAGGCAATTTTAATAGCTTCCACGGATTGTAATAGGTCTTCCAAGGGATCTTTAACATTATGCGATGCATCAATCATCCAACCAAGATCGGATGCATGATTCATACCTCTAGCATCCATTCCTTCCACCAACTCATTAAAGATTAAGAAAAGTTGATATGGATTAATACTCCCTACTGTTAAATCGTCGTCGCCATATTTAGAGTCATTAAAATGGAAACCGGCCAATTTACCTTCCATCAATAACAATGAAACAATCTGTTCAATATTCGCATTCGGCAAATGATGCCCCAGATCTACCAATGTATAGGCTTTAGGACCAAGTTTACTCGTATACAAAAGCGATTGTCCCCAATCGCCTACCGTAGTTGAGTAAAAGTTAGGTTCAAAAGCTTTATACTCTAAATATACTTTCCAATTATCTGGTAGCGCTGCATAAATTTCTTGTAAACTCTCGTAAGTGCGTTGCCAAGCTTTTCTAAAGTTTAGCTGACCTGGAAAACAAGAACCATCGGCCAACCAAACAGTCAATGCGTCGGAGCCTAATGCAACCCCTTGCTTGATTACTTCAATATTATGATCAATCGCTTGTTTACGTATAGCCTTATCTACATGTTGTAGAGAGCCAAATTTGTAGCTATTTTTCTGATCTGGTTGATCCTGGAATGTATTAGAATTTACAGCATCGAATTTTAAACCATACTGTGCGGCTAATGTTTTAATATGTTGCGCATTGGAGGGTATATCCCAAGGAATATGTAATGATATTGCGCCACTCGATTGATTTAATTTATGTAATAACCCTACATCTTCAATTTTTTCTTCTAAGGTTCTAGGTTCCCCGCCCCCTGAAAAACGACCAAATCTTGTTCCACCTGTTCCCAATGCCCAACTAGGAATAGCAATTTGAAAATGCTTTAATTGCTGTAATACATCTTCGGTATTATGAATACCCGCAGCTACATAATCAAATTTTCTTTTGTGCTCATTGAAACCACTATTATTCTGTTCGTCGATGATTGATTGATCAAGTAACATTTCAACTATTTTAAGGTAGATAAAAAACTTCTTCTAAAGGAAATACGATGGGTGAATTATCAGCATTGGATTCCATAATATCTTTCATATATGCCCACCAACGTTGCATTACAGGGCTTGAAGGCAAATTTCTTAGTATGGAAGGATCAGCAGCTTCCATGATGGCAAAAAGCGAGTTGGTTTCTTTGTCAAGATAAATATGATAATTACTTACCCCGGTTTCTTTTAACAAAATAACTAACTCAGGCCATATTTCATCATGACGCTTTTTATACTCTTCTTCGAAGCCTTTAAACAACTTCATTTTAGCTGCTACACTTGCCATTTTTTTATTGATTTTATTCGAAATATATTCCCTGCGTTAGTATTACTAACGTACAAAACCCATTGCCACACCCCCATCAACATTGAGCACATTACCGGTAGACTTACCTAATAATCCACCTACAAAAGCAAAACAAGCGTTGGCAATATCAATCGGTAAAATAATTTCGTTCAACAAGGTACGCTTTGCATAATAAGCAGGCAACTCTTCAACAGTAATGCCATATGCTTTTGCACGTCCTTCGGCCCAACCACCGGCCCATATATTACTATCGCTAATAACGGCATCGGGATTAATCACATTCACCCTAATTTTATCGGCACCCAATTCGGCAGCATTTAACCTACTCAAATGTAATTGAGCAGCTTTGGCACTTCCATAACCCGCATTGTTTGGTCCGCTCACTAAAGCATTCTTACTAACAATATTAATAACATCGCCACCAATATCTTGCTTACGCATTACTTCAACGGCAGCTTGTGTAACAAAAAATTGCCCCTTTACTAATACATCATACAATAAATCCCAATCTTTTTCTGTATGCTCTGTAATGGGTTTCGAGATCGACAATCCTGCATTATTGATAATTATATCTACACCACCAAAAGCAAGTGCAGCAACATTCATGGCTTCTTTAATATCGCCACTATTGGTAACATCTAATACCGCAGTAGCATAGGCATCTTTACCATATAGTTTTTTAAACTCTTCGCCTGTACCATCCAAACGTTCCGCATTCATGTCGTTCAAAATAACATACGCACCTTCTTCTACAAATTTCTTAGCAATCGCTTTACCAATACCTCCTGCACTTCCTGTAATTAAAGCAATACGACCACTCAATGCCTTTGGCTTAGGCATACGTTGCAGTTTAGCTTCTTCTAATAACCAATACTCAATATTAAAGGCCTCTTGACGTGGCAAGGAAGTATACTCAGAAATAGCTTCTGCACCTTTCATTACATTGATGGCATTAATGTAAAATTCTGCTGCAACCCTAGCTGTTTGTTTGTCCTTTGCAAAGGTAAACATACCAATACCTGGATATAGAATAACCACTGGATTTGCATCACGAATGGCAGGACTATTGGGGTGTTTGCAAGCATGATAATAGTCGGCATACATTTTTCGATATGCTTCAAATGCAGGTGCTAATTTTTCTTTAAGTGCTACCACATTACTTAAATCTTCGGTTGGCGTTAATGATAAAACCAACGGACTAATTTTAGTACGTAAAAAATGGTCTGGACAACTAGTACCCAAAGGTGCTAATCGATCAAGATCGTTAGAATTAATATATTCTAATACACGATCATCGTCGGTAAAATGACCAATCATCTTTGTTTGTGATGAACAAAATCCACGTAACACGGGAGCCAATGCAGCCGCCTGTTTAAGTCGATCGGCCTTATCGGCAGACTTGATTTTTTCGCCAGCAAAAACAGGAGATTTCTTGCCTATATTTTCCTGTAAATATTCAGCACAACGTTCAATCACTTCTAAAGTATTGATATAACTTTCGAATGCGGTATCTCCCCAAGTAAATAAACCATGAGAGCCCAACATGATACCACGAATACCTGGATTTTCATCCAGACATTGTTTCAATTGTAACCCTAAATCAAACCCTGGCTTTTGCCAATTTACCCAACCAATTTTACCATCAAATAATTCTTTAGTAATACGTTCACCATCTTTAGCTGCGGCAATAGCAATGGCTGCATCAGGATGTAAGTGATCGATATGTTTAAAAGGAAGGAATCCATGTAATGGCGTATCAATCGAAGGCGCTTTTGAACTTAGATCATAAATGCAATGATTAAAAAGTTCAACCATTTCATCTTCATAATCAATTCCCCGATATACATTTTTTAAACTACGCAACTTGTCTACATATAAAGCGGCAAGTCCGCTTGCTTTTAAAGTACCTAAGTCGCCTCCCGATCCTTTCACCCACATCACTTCGGTAGACGTTCCTGTTAAGGGGTCTTTCGCTGCTGCCTTACAGGAAGTATTTCCACCACCATAATTGGTTAATCGCAAATCGGCACCTAATAAATTAGACCTATAAATTAATAAGGCAACTTCATCTCCTGCAAGTTCTGCGGCTTTTTTATCATCCCACAAATAGCTAACATGCTTGAACTGTTTTGAATTAACTTCCAACATAAATTTTTTTATTTTAGAGAACATTTATTACTTAATTGAATTGCCATAACCCACTATAATCACAGAAAGCAAAATAGTAAGTATTCCTATCATGATAGTTGTAATAGTTTTTTTGCTTACATTTTTCCATTCCTTCAAAAATAAGCCCCACATGTTTGCCACCAAAATAATGAACGACATATGCAATATCCATGAGCTGGCACCATTACCCATTTTACTTTCGCCCATACCATAGAAAAAGAATTGAAGAAACCACATTGTTCCTCCCAATGCACACAATAAATAATTCTTGAGTAAAGGCGATTTTTTATTGGTGTAGTCAGTAAACGTTTTATTGCGAAAATTTAATACCATACACCAAATAAAGTTAGTAGTTAAACCTCCCCAAAGAATAACTACAAATATTACATTATTGCGAAACAAAAATTCGCCCTGACCTGGATGTGCGGCCTTCCATATATCGTTTGCAGTAATACCCATTTTAGAGCCTGCTTCTATACCAAAACTAAAGCAAGCACTTAGTACCCCCGAAATAATGGCTACCAATAGTCCTTTCGCTAACTGAAATTCGCTTCCTGAAGCATCTTTATGCGAAATACCAATTTCTTTATCTTTCATCTGACCCGCTTTGCCGCAGATGACTAATCCAATCACGCAAACTACCAGACCTGTAATCACGAATAAACCCCACTGCGATCCAAATAAATCGGCAATTGTATCTTTCCCCTCCTGAGGGTTCATATAATAGTATATAGAAGGGATAATAGCGCCAAATACAGAACATAAACCCAAAATAATAGAGCTACCCAATGACACCCCTAAATAACGTACCCCTAAACCATAGGTTAATCCACCAATACCCCAAAGCAGTCCCATAATATAGGTAGCAGCCAAGACAGCTACCGAAGTAGTTCTAATAATTTCTCCAAAACCAGGGATGGTTAAATAAGCTGCAATGGGTGGAACAATTAGCCAGGAAAAAAGCCCGCCTACAATCCAAAAATTTTCCCATGACCAACCTTTTACTTTTTTATATGGCATATAAAAACTGCCAGAAGCAAAACCGCCAATAAAGTGAAAAATAACACCAAGGATAATACCCATTTTTTTTATTTTTTTCGTATGGAAGCAATAGAAGATTAAAGGTAAAAGTAACAAGATACACACCTATCATGTACTGTCATGGTAAATCCAACTGGTTCAAATTCGAGACATGTTCGAGACTTGTTCGGGTCAAGTGCATCAATGGATGCACTTGACCCGAACAAGTCTCGAACATGTCTCGAAGAAAATACTATGTAAATGTTAAAAATTTCAATGTAAGTTTGAGATTTGGAAACAGAATTCATTTTACATGAAAAGGCCTCCTATTTTTAAATACCTAACAATCGATTACTATTCTGCAACACCCAAGTATTTGCAACTGGCTAACTGTATTATAAAAGCTATAGGGGAAGGCGCTTTGGTTGAAAACGATACCTTACCCTCTATCAATGAGTTGAGTTTTGAATTTGAAATATCTAGAGATACCGCAGAAAAGGGATATAAACATTTAAAGAAGAATGGCATATTGGGATCTGTGCCAGGCAAGGGCTACTTTGTTAAAAATACGGCTCTCAACCAACGCTTTAAGATATTCTTGATCTTCAATAAATTAAGTGCTCATAAGAAGATTATCTACGATTCGCTGATAGCTGCTCTTGGCGAGTTGGCCGCAGTTGATTTTTATGTTTATAATAATGATTTTCTATTTTTTAAGAAATTGTTGGCCAACCACAAAAACGACTATACCCATTTTGTACTCGTGTCGCATTTTTTAGATGGCGGCGAGAATGCCTATGAAATTATTAACACCATCCCAAAAGAAAAATTAATTTTACTGGATAAGCTAGTACCTAGAGTAACTGGTAATTATGCAGCTGTTTATGAAGACTTTGAAAATGATATTTATCATGCACTAGAGCAGGCTAATAAACAACTGAGCAAATACAGTACCTTAAAAATAATTTTCCCAGAATATACCTATCATCCTAAAGAAATTTTGGAAGGTTTTTACCGCTTTTGCCAGCAATATGCCTTCAACTATAAAGTAGTGCACAATATTAAGGAAGAGCCGATTCAAGAAGGAGAAGTCTATATTGTATTGATGGAAACAGACCTTGTTACACTGATTGAAAAAATATTGGCTACAAAACTTAAAGTGGGCAAAAATGTTGGTGTACTCTCCTATAATGAAACCGCCATCAAAAAAATTATTTTAAATGGCATTACCACCATTTCTACCGACTTTCAGATGATGGGTGAAAAAACAGCTGAACTTATTTTAACGCAATCTACACAGCATGTGCATATTCCTTTTGTTTTAACACTTAGATCCTCTTTATAATTGAAAAATATAACCCTGTTATAACGTATTTGCTTCGGTGATTTAATTTTATAGGGATCTAACTAATGAAGCATTCGAACTATTATTTAGAAAGCCACCTTCATCCCTAGATAGAAATTTCTTGAGGGGGCGGGATTATAAAATCGTTTTGCAGCTGCATTGATGTCATTACCTAAACTATACACTTCATTTAAGATATTATCTGCGGCAAAAAACAAATTCATTGAAGTTTTAAAGAGTCTAAACCGATTACCCGCATTAAGTTGTAGCAGATGCGAAGGATTGGTAAATTCGTCGTTAGCATCGTCTAATGGCAAAGAAGAAGTTTGAATATATTGAATATTTAGATAATAATTTTTATTGGTCGCTACTGTTAGTCCTATCACGATATTATTTTTCGGAACACCTGTTACTGCATTGCCTGCATAATTACTTGAGCCTTGTATATAGGATGAAAAATAAAATGGTTGATAAGTATCACTACCCCAAATACTCAATTCTTTTAGAGAATGGCTTGGAAGCGGGAGTAGATGATATTTTAAAGAAATTTCTACCCCCTTTTCAGAAACGGTACCTGCATTTACAAAGTACTGTGCCCCTTGCAAATTATTTCGAATAACAATCGCATTTTGCAATTCAAAATCATAAATAGCCAAATCAAATTGAACCCGATGATCTAAAATATCTGCCTTTATTCCGGTCTCAAAATTCCAACCATATTCGGGCTGTAGCTCACTATGAAAAATTCTATCTTGTGGATGTAACTCTGCTAATGAAGGTGGCGAAAACCCTTTGGCAGCAAGGCTATATATAGAAACATGTTGACCAAGCTTATACAATAAAGAAATACGAGGAGTAGAGATATTTTTATTGCTAGCAGTAACATAATTGGTATTTACATCTGTTAGGCGTTTATAATTTGTAAATTCATTATTAACACTTATACCTGTATTAAAACACCAGCTTTTATAATTGAGTTGTATTTGCGAAAAGGTAAACCATTGACTAGCATATAGATCATCTTTCAACTGTAAGGTATCAGGATTGCCATTTTTGTTTGCATAATCATCAATTCGGGAATGATTGTACAACAACTCTCCTCCAGTAATCCATTTAAATTCTATTGTTTTAATTTTTTTACCATAAATAATTTTAGTTCTAATGCCTGCATTGGTTTCATCTCTATTTTCATACACTGCAATAGCTGGATTAGTGAAAGCAGTATGGCTCAGCACAAAAGAGGTTTCTGTTGACCATGATTTATTTAATTGAAAATGGTGATTAAACCCAGTAAAAATCGTTTTATTATATACAGCTGCTTGCTGTTGTATGGCCCCTGGAATAATACCGGATGCAGGCCTAGCCAAATGCGGATCTTGTAGCATTTGAGCTTTTGTTAAGCCTCCTGGCGTTTGATAAAACAGATCGCTATATAATAATAGAAAGCTAATTTCTTGATGCTTTAATTTAAATGAAGCGTCCCATTTAAGCAGGTCTTTACCTAATGCCGATTGTGCACGATAACCCTGTTCTTCAATATGTGATTGTTGAAATCCTGTATTAAAGCGATTGCTTTGATGCGCATATATTGTTTGTTCATTTAATAGATTGAAGGAGCCTCCACTAATGGAGGCATGAACTGAATTTTTGGGATCATTCAAAAAAGGTTGAGCAGCTGTTAACAACAATACACCTCCTGTACCTGCACCATACATACTTGCAGATGGTCCTTTAATAACTTCAACGCCGTTTAATTGATTTATATCAATTAGATTAAGGTAAGTATTTCCCCCACCATCGGTTAATGGAATATCGTTCCAATATATTTTCACATTACGCACACCAAAAGGAGAACGTAGGGTGCTTCCACGTATCGATAAACGATAACTTTCGGGCGAACGTTCTTCCATTCGAATTCCAGGTACTGAATTGATAGCGGGTAATAAAGAGGTATTTGATATTTTTTGTAAGTCTTTTTGTGTAATTACTGAAACTGCCACAGGTATATCTAACCAATTTTTATTCGACTTAAAGGCTTGGATGGTTATAGATTGGAGTGAGTCTTTTGATGAATAGAACGAATCTTCCTGTTGAGCAAAACTTTTACCAACAAGTAAAACCAACATTAATAAAAAAAATATTTTCATGACATACTATTAAAAATCCCGAAGTGCTTACTTCGGGATCTATAAATTATTTCATTAAAAATTTTAACTTTCAATAATTTTAGAGAGCTACTTCTTTAAATTCATTACTTCTTTTACCAGCTTTACAGTTCTTGCCACATCGGGTATTGCCAAGGCTGCTAGGTTGGGTGCATAATGCATGGGAGCATCGGCACTAGTAATTCTTCGAATCGGCGCATCTAAGTAATCGAAACCTTCTTTTTGAATACGATAAGTAATTTCGGAGCTTACAGAACCAAATGGCCATTGCTCTTCAACAATCACTAAGCGATTTGTTTTCTTTACACTTTCTAAAATAGTATGCCAATCTAGCGGACGAATTGTTCTTAAATCAATAACCTCCGCACTTACCCCTTCTTTTTCCAACTCAGTTGCTGCACCTAAAGCCACTTTCATCATTTTGTTAAAAGAAACAATCGTTACATCACGACCCTGTCTTTTAACGTCTGCTTTACCTAAGGGAATATAGTATTCTTCTTCAGGCACTTCACACTTTTCGCCATACATTACCTCACTTTCCATAAACATCACTGGATCTTGTTCATAACGAATAGCTTGTTTCAATAAGCCTTTAGCATCATAGCCATTTGACGGAGAAACCACTTTAATACCTGGAATATTTGCTAGCAAACTTTCAAAGGCAGTAGAATGTTGCGCACCTAGCTGTCCGGCACTACCATTACCTCCTCTAAAAACGATTGGACATGAAAGCTGTCCGCCACTCATGGCTAACATCTTTGATGCTGTATTAAGAATCTGATCTAAGGGCAATACAGCAAAGTTCCAGGTCATAAACTCAACAATGGGTCTCAAGCCATTTTGAGCGGCGCCTACCGCTACAGCCGTAAATCCTAATTCGGAAATCGGCGTGTCTATAACGCGTTTAGCACCAAATTCGGCCAGCATACCCTGACTAACTTTGTAGGCTCCATTATATTCGGCTACTTCCTCGCCCATTAAAAACACCCTTTCATCTCTTCTCATTTCTTCACTCATGGCTTCTCTTATAGCCTCTCTGAAAGCAATTGATCGCATATGGTTGTATTAGTTAAATGAGGAGCAAAAATATAAGATTATGTTTTACAAAACTAAAACAGTTACGGTATCTACATAAAAAATCCCCTAATTGTGAAATTAGGGGATTTTTGTATGGTTTTATAGAGGAAAACTAAAATACGTTATACGCGAAACTTACATAATAAATACCCCCAATTTGGGCATTCCCAAAGCCATTTATATAGTAATGATTAAATACATTGGTAGCACCCACTTTTACGATAGACTTCATATTCGGCAATTTATAGCTTATCATTCCATCTACAACACCCACAGCAGGCACCTGTCCTACAACAAATGTTCCCTCATATTTAAAGGAATCCTGCCATCTGTAAGCAACGTTGAAACCAACTCTTGGATTAAACCATAAACCGCTATTGCTGATACCTAGGTTAATTCTTGTTTTGGGAGTATTAAAATAGGAAACAAAGTTTGGATCGCTGGGTTGACTTGAAATCTGGTCGGAATATATATTTGCATGAACTGAATAGTTAGCAGGTAGCAGGTATTCCAATGAAATACCCCAACCATCGGTATTAACCGTACCATCGGTATTTTGCGCTACACTGAATTTTTTACCGGTCGCAATCTGTAAGCCATTAGCAGTGGTAATAAAATTGTTATAGGTAGCATAATACAAATAGGCATCAATTAATAAGCGTTTGTTAATTAATCCTTTATAACCAAATTCATAGGAAGCGGAATTTTCAGGTCTAATTGGCTTGAAGTTAATCACAGCACCTGTAGCATTATACACAGGTGAGGTATTTAAACTATAGTAGTCAATCATTTGTTGTAAGCCACCCGACAAGATTCCAGCACCCGTTACTAAACTAATCCATTGATTTTGCGTTGAAGGAATGCGATAGGCTTCCTGATACGACATACGCAAATTATGATCCTTCGCTAATTTAATGACTGCAGATGCTCTAGGAGTAAATCGCCCATCGAAATTTGAGTTCTTGTCATAACGACCCGAAACAGTTAGCTTTAAGATATCGTCGAAAAATTTCTGAGATAATTGTGCATAAGCCCCAATCTCATCAATTTTAATTTTTCCAGGGTTAATGGTAGATCTATCCGCAAATAATGTACCCTCAGAATTTAGCCAATATCGTTTCCAATTACCCCCAACCAAGAGTTCGGTTTTTGCTTTAGCCATCCCTAATGCATCGGTTAAATTATATTGTCCTTCTAAATTATATAAGGATGTTTTATCTAAAAATAATGCTCCACCCTTTGAAATAGGGGTTTGTACTATTTTTTGAAAAAGCGGATTATTATATAATGGGCCTAGTGGCCTTGCAGCATCAGCCACAGCTCTTGCAGCAAGATGAGCCGCATTCAAATTTAAGCCCGCAGCTAAGTTCTGCGTAAATGCAGACGTATAAGTGGGGTACCAAGTAGTACTTGGCGACCATGCTTCATTAAAAAGCCTTGCAGCAATCGTAGCATTGTAAGAATCGCCTGCGTCTTCATATGTAGCATATGCCCTTAAGTACCAATTTTTACTCTTTAATTCGGCTTTGTACTGCCCCATTCTTAGGTTCTTTAATGAATAACGATCAGCACCCGTATAAACGGTATTTCCCATACCCCAGTTGGCGGTAATTGAAGCCTCCACATTATTATTTACCTTATAGTATACTCCTCCGGTTAATTTCGCATTCAAAGTTGTAGGATCAACCACATCTTTTTCATCGTAGCCTGTTCTACTAACATTAATGCCCGTATAATATCCATGAATATTTCCAAATAAGAAAGGAGAATACCCACCAGCAACCAAGCCTCCGCCGCCATTACTATTTAAGAAGCTATTGTATTGTGCTATTGTAGCAGCCGGATTGGCAGTTAAATAAGCAGAAGAAGCACCGTATAATGCATTAAAAGTGGGTGCGCCTACTGCAGCAGTTATTGCTGAGGCAACGCCATTATAAACGTTTGGCAAACTCGAGCTTGTTTCATCGCCATAAACATTTACCCCATCATAATTAGGATCTGAATTTCTATCGCCACTAATTACTTGTCCATTGGGAGTTCCCGAAGTTCTAGAATAGTTAGACTTATTATTGGCTAACCAATCTCTTGCTTGAACAAACTCTGCGCCAATTTTATAAGCAAACTTTTCTGATATTTTTTTGCCCCAACGAAGACTCCAATTATAATAAGCCCCTGGACTACTTCGCTGATAAGAATCCACATGATTCATTCCTTGTTTAACTTCAAAGCTTAATCCTTGGTATTTAAAGGGATTTTTACTGTTGATTAAAACAGTACCATTCATTCCGCCTGAACCATACAATGCAGATGAGGCACCAGATAGAAGTTCCATATTATCGACATCTAATTCGGTTAAGCCAATAATATTTCCCACCGAAAAATTTAAACCAGGAGCCTGGTTATCCATTCCATCTACTAATTGGTTTAAACGCAAGTTACCACTACCATTAAATCCGCGAGTACTAACCGTTTTAAAGGTCAGGCTTGACGTAGTGATGTCTACCCCCTTTAAACTACCTAACAAATCATAATAGCTAGGAGCAGCTGCCTCACGAATAGCAGTTGCACCCACTCGCTCAATGGATACTGGTGATTCAAGAATTTTTTCTGGCACTCTAGATGCGGCAACCACTACTTCATTACCCAAAGTGTAAATGGGCTCTATATTTACCTCTATTAACTGATCAGCACTCTTAAAAACTAATTCCTTATCTGTAAACCCCACAGAAGAAAATATTAAAGTAAATGGTGGTTTCTTTGAACTTGTAAACTTAAATACCCCTTTATCGTCGGTAAAACCGCCTGTTGTAGTTCCTTTGATCGTTACTGACACTGCCGAAACTGCCTCCTTTGATCGAGCATTCTTTACAGTTCCTGAGACAATAGTAACTTGTTGTGCGAAACTTGTAAATGTGACTATTACAAGCGAAAACAGCATTAGAAAAAAGTTTTTTAAGCTTCTCATAATTAGCAAGTTTAGTTGAATCGTATGGAAAAATAGCGAATGTTATTTTTATGTGAAAATTTAATTTATTCACAAGTAAAAAAAACTTGTTGAGAAAAAAAAAGAGCATTACATGAATTCCTAAGAACCGCGTTGTTACTTTGGGTTATGGCTACAAATAAATTCACCAACCAAACAGGATTTTATAAAGGAAAAGTAAGAGATGTTTATTACATCAATCAGAACATTTTGGTAATGATTGCGAGTAACAGGATATCGGCTTTTGATGTAATCTTGCCTAGCCCTATTCCTTTCAAAGGTCAAGTATTGAATCAAATTGCGGCCTACATGTTAAATGCCACAAAGGATATTTGCCCCAATTGGCTCATTGACACTCCCGCCCCAAATGTGAGCATTGGCAAGAAATGTGAGCCATTTAAAATTGAAATGGTAGTCAGAGGTAATCTAACGGGTCACGCCTGGCGAACTTACGCCTCTGGTAAAAGGGTTCTCTGTGGCGTTACTATGCCAGAAGGAATGAAAGAAAATGACTATTTCCCAACGCCTATCATTACTCCTTCTACGAAAGCTGCTGAAGGGCATGATGAAGACATCAGTAAAGCAGAAATCATAGCACAATCATTAGCCACAACTTCAGAATGGCTTATACTTGAAAAATATGCCCTCCAATTATTTGAGCGGGGAAAAGAAATTGCCAAACAACGCGGACTAATATTGGTTGATACAAAATATGAATTTGGAAAAATTGGTGATGAAATTTACTTAATGGACGAAATTCATACTCCCGACAGCTCTAGATATTTTTATGCCGATGGATTTGAGGAACGCCAAAATAAAGGCGAAAGGCAAAAGCAATTGAGTAAAGAGTTTGTACGTGAATGGTTGATTGAGAATAACTTTATGGGAAAAGAAGGACAATCTGTACCTACGATGAGCCATGATTGGGTAACAACCATTTCTAATAGATATATTGAACTTTACGAAAAAATAATAGGAGAAAAATTCATTCCGCAAGAATTGAGCGAAGAAGAAACCTACAGAAAAATAGAAACAGCCATACAAAATATAATTTAAATAGCAGGAAGTATTTATTTAATTGCTAACCATAAGCATAAAGCCATTACAGCCTTTATCTTTGCTGCATGACAAAAGTCTTTTTACGAAAAAAAATAGCCCCTCGTGTTGCTAATGGGCATCCATGGATATTCAATAACGAAGTAGAAAAAATTGAAGGCGATTACCAAGCTGGCGACATTGTTGACGTTATTTATGGCGATACTAAATTTTGTGGCCGTGGATATATAAATCCAAAATCGCAAATTTTAGTTCGGTTACTTACTAGAAAAAAAGAAGAGATTAACGATCAATTTTTCTATACTAAGATTTTACACGCTTGGCATTATCGACAAAAAATGGGCTATACAGAGAACTGTAGACTAATCTTTGGGGAAGCCGATGATATGCCAGCATTAATCATCGACAAATTCAATGATTATTTTGTAATTCAAACACTATCCCTTGGCATAGATGTATGGAAAAATGCCATCATAAAAGCTTTAAATGAAATATTTGAACCAAAAGGTATCTATGAGCGAAACGATGTGCCTGTAAGAACAATTGAAGGTTTAGTGCAACAAAAAGGCTTCTTATCTACGCCCTTCGATACAAATATCATGATCAATGAAAATGGATTAAAATTTTATGTTGACATAGAGAATGGACAAAAAACTGGCTATTTTTTAGACCAACAAGATAACAGAAAAGCTATTAAGCCAATTGCTAAAGAGGCCGATGTTTTAGGTGTTTTTAGCTATACAGGAACATTTGAAATTCATGCAGCACACTATGGTGCTAAGTCGGTTTTGGGATTAGACATTAGCGAACAAGCTGTTGCACAAGCCAACAAAAATGCAGCAATTAACCAATTAGATACCATCTGCAAATTTGAAGCAGCTAATGCCTTTGATGTACTCAAAAAATGGACTAAGGAAGAAAGAAAATATGATGTAGTTATGCTAGACCCACCTGCATTCACAAAAAGCAGAGAACATATTCAGAATGCGGTTGCAGGCTACAAAGAAATTAATCTACGCGGCATGAAGCTCATTAAAAATGGAGGATTCTTGGTAAGCTCTAGTTGTACCAACTTAGTGAATCCTTCGCTATTTCTTCAAACAATCGAACAAGCGGCTAAAGATGCTAGAAAAAGAATTAGACAGGTAACCTTTAAAACTCAACCTTACGATCATCCCATTATCTGGGGTATAGAAAATACCAATTATTTGAAATTCTTAATTGTAGAAGTAACTGATAAATAAATAGCTAGAATACAAGCAACCAATTCATACTGCGTTTGTAAATAAAATAGCTGACTATTCAAATTAAAAACAGCTTTCTAGTTTACATACCTATAGAAAGAAAAAGATTATTTAATTACTTGAAACTTACCTGATTCAACAATCATACCGGTTTTATCCCGAAGCTGGTATACATATAATCCACGATAATAATTATCTAAGGGAACCGTAATCTTCGTATTACTGATAACAAACTCATTGACCTTCTTACCTATGAAGTTATAAATGAGAAGGGTATATGTTTTTTCGGTGTTATGAGGAATTTCAAAATAGATAACCGAAGTAGCTGGATTGGGGTATAGTTGTACAATTTTTAACTGATCTATGGGAACATCATCCACAGAGTAGATTACAAAACTACTCAGCAATAACCCAATAAATATTAAAAAAAATAAGTACGAATGTTTCATTTACCCTTTTATAATCTCTATCAAAGTTATAAAATAGAAATAGATTCTACAACTTAAATAAATGTGAACCATGGTAGAAACTTGTTTTGGAGATCCAAAAAAGGTTTCTACCATGGTTATGATTAACCCAAATGGCTCAAAACGCTTTGAATAGCGGTAAAATTTGGTAAATCCCCTGCACTTTCTAACACTTCAGCATAACGAATAATGCCTTCTTTATCAATTACAAAAGCAGAGCGCTTTGAAACCCCTTTCATATCAAGCACAAATGTTTCGTACAAAGCACCATAGGTAGCCGAAACTTCCTTGTTAAAATCGCTTAATAAAGTGAAATTCAAATTTTGTTCTTCTTTAAACTTTGCAAGCGTAAAAAGCGAATCAACCGATATACCCAGTACCGTTGCATTACTGTTGTCATAAAGGGCTATGTTATCTCTAATACTGCATAACTCTGTTGTACAAACACCCGTAAATGCCAATGGAAAAAATAATACTAAAACGTTCTTCCCTTTCTGTGCGGATAGGGTTACTTTATTTTTTTCTGAATCAAACAAAGTAAAATCTGGGGCTGTAGTGCCTACTTCAATTTTCATAATTATTAATTTTAAAATTTGAGACTTTTTTATTTAAAAATATGGGTTTAAAAACAAAGAATTTATTTGAACTTACAGTTACACTTCCTTCACATTAAAATGAATGTTTAGCTTAAAGTTTCAACAACCATTTATACAATCTACTGTTCATCAATTACTACAACCTAATCGAATCCATTTTGGGGTATGCAAAATTGCATTTGTATGCTAATTTATACTACTGTTAGTTCTTTAATACAATCCTGCAGACTTGTTTTCCAATCAACCAATTGAACTCGAAAGTCATCCACAATTTCATGGGTATCCATAGCAGAATAAATAGGGCGTTTTGCGGGCGTTGGATATTCGGTTGAGGGAACAGGCAACACATTGCAATTTAGGCCAGCGAATGCCTTAATTTGGGCTGCAAAATCATACCAAGAAATGATCCCAGTATTGGTATAATGATAAATGCCATAATGTGTGTTCCCCTCATTTAATTGTTGAATCACTTTCAAAATAGCAGCAGCAAGATCCGCCGCATAGGTTGGAGAACCAAATTGATCATTTACTACTTTAATTTCATCGCGCTCCTTCATCAGACGCAACATTGTTTTAACAAAGTTAGCGGCATGGGTACTATAAACCCATGAGGTTCTGATAACAATTGTTTTCTCCCAATTTTTCAAAGCCAACTTCTCCCCTTCGCATTTGGTATACCCATATTGGTTTAATGGATTTGTTGGTTGATGAGTGGCATAAGGTTCGGTGCCATTACCATCAAAAACATAATCGGTAGAAATCGTAATTAGCGGGCAATTCATTTTAGCACACTCCTGCGCAATAACACCTGTAGAAACGGCATTTATATTGTATGCCAACTCTTGCTCAATCTCGGCCTTATCAACAGCTGTATAAGCCGCACAATGTATAAAATAACTAGGTTGATATTTCTGAAAAAAAGTAGGAATTGATGCTGGATTACTTAAATCTAATTCTGCTTTATCAACAAAAACAAAATCGAATAAGTGATTGAACTGATGAGTAATTTGATTGATTTCCCAACCCAATTGCCCATTTTTTCCGGTAACTACAATTAGTGATTTTGACATAAAATTGTTTAAACTAATTCTACAAACTTATATATGGTGAATCCCTTTAATTATTTCTTACTTAAAAACTCTTTTGGCAGTTTATAAAGTTCTTCAGTTGGAAGCGACTTAAAATAGGCATAGGTTTTTTTGAGGCCTTCAGCTCTACCTACTTTAGGCTCCCACCCTAGTATTTCTTTTGCTTTTGTAATATCGGGCTGACGTTGTTTGGGGTCGTCTATTGGTAAATCTTTATAACAAATTTTTACAGAAGATCCCGTTAAATTGAGCACTTCTTCGGCAAATTCTTTTAATGAAATTTCATTCGGATTACCCATATTTACGGGGTACACATAATCGCTCATCAGTAATCGATAAATTCCTTCTATTAAATCATCTACATAACAAAAGCTCCTTGTTTGACTTCCATCACCAAATACGGTTAAATCTTCTCCACGCAAGGCCTGTCCAATGAATGCCGGAAGTGCTCTCCCATCATTTAAACGCATTCTAGGACCATAGGTATTAAAGATGCGAACAATTCTTGTTTCCAAACCATGAAAAGTATGATAAGCCATAGTGATAGCTTCTTGAAAGCGTTTTGCTTCATCATAAACACCACGTGGACCAATGGGATTTACATTACCCCAGTATGCTTCAGTTTGAGGATGAACGAGGGGATCACCATAGATTTCACTGGTAGATGCAATCAGCATCCTTGCACCTTTTGCTTTTGCTAATCCTAAGCAATTATGCGTTCCCAAGGAGCCCACTTTTAATGTTTGAATAGGAATCTTTAAATAATCGATCGGACTTGCTGGTGAGGCGAAATGTAGAATATAATCTATTGAACCTGGTACATGAATAAATTGGGAAACATCATGATGATAGAATTCGAATTGTTCCAATTTAAATAAATGCCCAATATTTTTAAGATCCCCTGTTATCAGATTATCCATTCCGATAACACGATATCCTTCTTTAATAAACCGGTCGCAAAGATGCGACCCTAAAAAACCAGCTGCACCTGTTATTAATATACGTTTTGACATGTTTCAGATATTGAATAGAATCAAGGTTAAAGACGACCTACACTTTCATAATGATAACCCATATCTTTCATTTGTGTTACCTCAAATACATTTCTACCATCAAAAATGGCTCTATGCTTTAATTTTTTGTCCATCATTTCAAAGTCAGGGGTGCGAAACTCACTCCACTCTGTTGCGATAATTAAAGCATCCGCATTTTCCAATGCCAAATACTGGTTTTCTACAAAAAATATACTATCCCCTAACTGTTTTTTAACGTTTTGCATGGCCTCCGGATCGAATGCCGAAATGGTAGCGCCTTCTTTAAGTAAGGAATCAATCAATTGCAAGGCTGGTGCTTCACGAATATCATCTGTATTAGGCTTAAACGCTAAACCCCACAATGCAAAATGTTTCCCTTTTAAATTATTATTGAAATAAGCTTTAATCTTGGGTATCAGGTGTAATTTTTGTTTTCTATTTACTGCTTCAACGGCCTTTAATATCTGAAAATCGTAAAAAACTTCCTCCGAGGATTTAATTAATGCTTGTACATCTTTTGGAAAACAACTACCCCCATAGCCAATACCAGGGAACAAAAACCGTTTGCCAATTCTATCATCACTACCCATTCCACGACGAATCATATCTACATCTGCACCTAATTTCTCACATAGCTGTGCAATCTCATTCATGAAAGAAATTTTAGTTGCTAAAAAAGAGTTGGCTGCATATTTAGTAAGCTCTGCACTTTTTTCATCCATGAAAATAATTGGATTCCCTTGACGAACATACGGCGCATATAAATCATTCATCACTTTTTTCGCACGTTCCGACACGGTACCAATCACAACCCTATCAGGCTTCATAAAATCGTCCACAGCTACCCCTTCACGCAAAAATTCAGGATTGCTCACTACATCAAAATCCTGCTTATAATTTTCAAGAATTACCTGCCTAACCTTTTCGGCAGTACCAACAGGAACCGTACTTTTATTTACAATTACTTTGTAATCGGTTAATAGATTTCCTATTTGTTTGGCAACACCAAGCACAAATTTCAAATCGGCAGAACCATCTTCGCCAGGAGGTGTAGGCAACGCTAAAAAAACAACTTTAGCATCTTTAATGCCTTCGGCAAGGTTGGTAGTAAAAGAGAGTCTATTATCCTTAATATTACGAAGAAAAATCTTTTCTAAGCCAGGCTCATAGATGGTAATCTTTCCCCTAGATAATTGGTCTACTTTTTCCTTATCGATATCAATACAAACAACATGGTTACCCGTTTCGGCAAAACAAGTACCCGAAACCAATCCAACATACCCTGTACCTACTACCGCAATTTTCATGATTATTTGTTTAGATAACTTAAAGTTTCTGATACGATATAAGCAAGTTGTTCTTCGTCTAACTCTGTGTGCATGGGTAAAGAAATAACCCTTTCCGTGAGCCAGTCAGTGGTTTCTAAAGTACAATGATCTAAACCAAACGTAGCAAATACCTTTTGTTTATGTCCAGGAACAGGGTAATAAATCATAGATGGGATCTTCTTCTCTGCTAGGTAAGCATTTAAACCGTCTCTACTTGCGCCATTTAATAGCAAGGTATACTGATGGTATACGTGTGTTGAATATGGCGCTTTATAAGGTGTAGTAATATAATCATGGCCCATAAAAGCTTTATCATAAAAATTTGCGGCCTTTTGGCGTGCAGCATTGTAGTGATTGAGCTCCCTCAATTTTATATTCAAAACAGCAGCCTGAATAGAGTCCAACCGGCTATTACAACCTACCAAATCATGATAATATCGCAATTTTTGTCCATGATTTGCAATCATCTTCATTCTATCGGCTAATACTTCATCATTAGTAAAAATAGCCCCACCATCGCCATAGGCACCCAAATTCTTACTTGGATAGAAGGAAGTACACCCAATATGACCGATAGACCCTGTTTTCTTAATGGTTCCATCAGAAAATTGGTAATCGCATCCAATAGCTTGCGCATTATCTTCAATCACAAATAAATTATGCTCCTTAGCAATTTGCATAATTTCTTCCATTGGCGCAGCATGACCATACAAATGAACAGGTACTATCGCCTTCGTTTTTGGAGTGATAGCCTTCCGAACCGATTCGGGATCAATACAGAAAGTCTTAGCATCCACTTCAACAAAAACCGGTTTGAGCTTTAGCAAGGCAACAACTTCCGTTGTAGCAATATAGGTAAAAGATGGCGTAATCACTTCATCACCAGGCTCTAAACCCAGCGCCATCATGGCAATTTGCAAAGCATCTGTTCCATTGGCACAAGGTATGGTGTACTGGGATCCGATATATGCATTCAATGATTTGGCGAATTCTTGAACCGCCTTACCATTAATGTATGCAGCACTATCAAGTACCTCATGAATGGCTGTATCAACTTCGTTTTTTATTTTAAGATACTGATTCTTAGTATCTACCATTTGTATAGCTCTCATAGTTTCAATTAATCAAGGGCAAAACTAATGTAAATTACAATAAACCTTGCATTACAAAACATATTGTTCACATCCATTTCATAAGCCATTTTTAATGTGTTTATTTGCAATAACTATTCTTTGAGAAATGAAAATATTTTACCAAATATTTATTTTTTTATACCCCAAAGCAGCTTTATTAATTAGTGCAAAAAACAATAAGGCTAAACTATGGTTGGATGGCAGAAAAGACATTTTCAAGAAAATAGAAATCGCTCTTATCAATAATAAGACCCCTATAGTTTGGGTACACTGTTCCTCATTAGGCGAATTTGAACAGGGCCGACCCTTAATAGAGCATATCAAAAAAGATTACCCCAAATATAAGATACTACTTACCTTCTTCTCCCCATCTGGATATGAGGTCAGAAAAAATTATTCCCAAGCTGACTGGATTTTTTATCTACCCATGGATTCTCGGAAGAATGCAGAAAAATTTCTCACCTTGGTTAACCCTTCATTAGTGCTATTCGTAAAATACGAGTTCTGGCATTACTATTTGCAAGCAATAAAAATGCGAAATATTCCACTGCTGCTCGTTTCAGGCGCATTTAGGATTAATCAGCCATTCTTTACCTGGTATGGTGGCTTCCATAGAAATATGCTCAAATGCTTCAGTCATCTATTTGTGCAAAACCAGTCATCTGCTATATTGCTAGCAGATATTGGATATAAAGAAAAAACATCGATCAGTGGCGATACTAGATTTGATCGGGTGATTGAAATTGCAAATTCAAATACGCATCTTGAAAAGATTCAAGATTTTATTAATAAAAACCAAGTAATTGTAGCCGGTAGTACCTGGACAGAAGATGATGAAGAATTAGACCATTATGCCAATACGCATGCAGAAATAAAATTTATTATTGTACCACATGCTATTGATGAGGATAGAATTGCAGAATGTAGTAGATTGTATAAAAATTCAGTTTTATTTTCCCAAATTAGTCATCATAAACCATTAGCATCAAATGCGAATGTTTTAATTATAGACAATGTAGGTATGCTAAGCACCCTCTATAGATATGCAACTGTTTGCTATGTAGGTGGCGCATTTGGCGATGATGGCGTTCACAATGTATTAGAGGCTGCCGTTTATGAAAAACCAGTTGTATTTGGTCCTGAATTCAATAAGTACATTGAAGCAACCGAATTGATTGATTCCGGCGGGGGAATTTCGATTGAGAATGCGTTAGAATTGGAAAAAGTACTAAATGAATTACTGAAAGAAAATGATGATTACAAAAAAGCTTGTTTCAACGCTGGCGATTATGTAAAACGAAAGTCAGGTGCTACGAAAACAATCCTACACTACATTTATGAGAATCGACTATTAACTAACTGATCAAATAGTTTAACGGCCTCACTCTTTTCATCCCAGCCAATCTTTAGTTTCAACTCCCTTTGTATCCAATATTGTGCTTCGGGATGAATAGTGAAATTATTGATGGTTTTAATACTTCGTTCATACATATCTTCATCACCACGAAACAACTCATAAATAAAAAGATGCCGATCGTTAAACCCAATAGCTTTTTTTAAATCCTTTACAATGGAGCTATGCAATACAGTGGCAAGCTCTGGCTTATCTTCCTTTAACTTATCATTTAAGCTCTCTTCGGTTAATATCACATCGTTTAATTCATATACTTCTTTTTGATCTTGATGCGCTAGTGTAGGGATGTTTGTCATTGGATCAAATAACCAGCCTTGACTTTCTTCTTTTTTTACAATAGTTGCTTTGGGCTCGACTTGCTGCTTGGTGTCCACTATTGATTTTTCATTAAACTGCTTTAATTCCCTATTTATTTCGATAGAATTAGGCGATATAGGCTGACTAATCGTAGGCATTACTACCGATACGTTTCCTCTCTTTTCAGGACGTAAACCTTGAGACTGAAGTAATTCAGCAACTAACAATTGGGTTGTAGCCAATAATTTGTTATTATCAGCACCTAAGTCCAACTGTTCTTTTAATTTATTAATAAGGGTGCCCACTCTTTCCATGGGAATTAATACATTTGGTGATTAATTAAGAATAGTTTTTAAAATTAAGCATTTCAGCTGTAAGTTATCATAATGTTTATAGAACCTAATATAAGTGGCGAAAGAAGAGGATGGATTGAAGTAATATGCGGAAGTATGTTTAGTGGAAAAACCGAAGAACTAATACGCCGATTAAAGCGTGCAAAAATTGCCAATCTTAAAGTAGAAATTTTTAAGCCCGCGATTGATATTCGTTACGATGAAACGAAAGTGGTCAGTCACGATGCCAACAGCATTCAATCTACACCTATTGATAATTCTCAAACAATCTTATTATTGTCTGAAGGAATTGATGTTATTGGAATTGATGAAGCTCAATTTTTTGACGATCAAATTATTGAGGTATGTGAAAAACTAGCTTTGCGAGGCTCAAGAGTTATAGTAGCCGGATTAGATATGGACTATTTGGGCAAACCATTTGGCCAAATGCCGCACTTACTATCCATCGCCGACTACATCACTAAACTTCATGCCATTTGTATGCAATGTGGCAATATAGCCAATGTTTCTTACCGAAAAACAACACAGGAAGGACAAGTTCTTGTAGGCGAAACAGATATTTATGAGCCACGTTGCCGAATTTGTGCACAGAAGTAACAAATAAATCAATATGTCAAATTCTAGTGTAGAGCGTTTAGAGCCATCCTAACTAGCTTTTTTTACTAAAAATTTTGCTTGGTTTTAATATTTACAATGCCCTAAATAGCAGCATTAATAAAAAAAAGGATGACATGCTTAATAATGCCATTATCTGTAATCAGCTTTAATGAATAAACTTTAAATTAAACGAAATTGTACGAAGCACACTATTTTTGTCACTTTATATGAAAAGCTCTTCCTTCCAACATATTCTGGCCCTCATAAAAAAAGATGTACTCCTTGAAACAAGGCAGCAATATACATTTTATGGCATATTGCTTTATGTGGCTTCAACCATCTTTGTAGTATACCTAGCATTAGGACAACCAGAAGAAAAAACTTGGAATGCTTTATTTTGGGTCATTCAGTTATTCGTTTGTGTTAATGCCGTAGCTAAAAGCTTTTTAGCCGAGAACAAAGGGCGTATGCTCTATTTTTACAGTATCGCTGGTGCTAGGGATTTTGTTTTAGCTAAACTAATCTTCAACCTACTACTCATGTTATTGATGAGCTTATTAAGCCTTTTCGTATTTACAATACTATTAGGAAATCCCCTAGAAAATGGTTGGGCCTTTATTGGTATTAGCATTTTAGGTGGTGCCAGCTTAAGCTTGGTATTTACTTTCTTGGCTAGTATTGCTGCGAAAGCACAACAACAAGCTGCATTAATGGCGATCATGGGATTTCCATTGATTATTCCACAATTACTCTTATTAATGAAAGTATCTACTATTGCATTTTCACAAGTTGTACAAGGCGGTTTATGGCAAATGGTAATGATTTTGATTGCACTAGATTTAATGGTGATGACCCTGGCCATCATATTATTTCCCTTTTTGTGGAAAGACTAAAAAAAGAGCTTTCAAGCTAATAGATTTCCAAACGCTATTTTTCCAAAAAATGATACTAAATACTTACAAGCCATCTTGATCAAATATAGAATGCCTTGGTAATCCAAGGCATTCTATATTTGATTAAGTACATTATATGTATTTATTATAAAACTTATTCCCAAATCTGTCCCTTACCTTCTAGCCAAAGCTTTACAGACTCGGTTGTGATACTCTTTGGCCTTTCTAGTGGCAATGACAATGCCCTATCCCAACATAAGCTTGCTAATACCCCTAATGAACGACTTACAGCAAATAAAACGGTATAAAATTCATATTCAACCAATCCATAATGGACCAATAAGGCACCGCTATGTGCATCTACATTTGGCCAAGGATTTTTAATTTTTCCTAATGACTGAAGAATCGGCGGAACTACTTCATAAATATTCCATACCGTACGACATAATTTATCCTCAGGCATATGTTTCTTACCAAATTCCATTTGTGCAGTATAACGAGGATCTGTTTTTCTTAGCACAGCATGACCATAACCTGGCACTACTTTACCTGCATTAATGGTATCTTTTACATATTCTGCTATTTGCTCCCTAGCTGGCAAATCGGTGCCTAATTTTTCCTGCATCTCAAATATCCATTTAATTACCTCCTGATTAGCTAATCCATGCAAAGGACCAGCCAAACCATTCATACCAGCAGCATAAGCTAAATAAGGGTCACTTAAAGCTGAACCCACAAGATGGGTTGTATGAGCTGATACATTCCCCCCTTCATGATCTGCATGGATGGTCATATATAAACGCAATAATTCCTTAAAACTAGCATCCTCAAAACCAAGCATATGAGCAAAGTTTCCTGACCAATCGAGCAAACCATTAGGATGAATATGCTCACTATTTTTGTATTTACGACGATAAATATAGGCTGCAATACGCGGTAACCGTGCAATAAGAATAATAGCATCATCGAAAGTGGTTTCCCAATAATCTTTTTTATTTAACCCTTCGGAGTATGCTTTTGAAAAATAGCTCTCCGTTTGCAATGCCATAACTGCAACTACAAACATCGTCATTGGATGTGTGCTCAAAGGCAAAGAATCTATTGCAGCAAAGACATGACTCGGCACATGACTACGACGCTGTAATATTTCCGTAACATGCTCTGCTTCTTGTGCTGTTGGAAGTTCTCCAATCAACATCAAATAAAACAACCCTTCCGGCAATGGCTCACTGCCATTGGGCGCCTTAGGAAGCTTTTCTTGCAGTTCGGGGATAGTATAACCCCTGAACCGTATGCCTTCCTGAGCATCTAATAAGCTTGTTTCAGTAACTAAGCCTGTAATTCCACGCATACCTTGATAGGCTTGTGCCAAAGTTACCTCACCAATTTTTTTATTCCCATGCTCCTTTAGTATTGCTTTAATTTCAACATTTGCAATATCCGATTTAGCCTTAAATCTGTCTTTTAAAATTCCCATTTTTCTTTATTTATATAGCGTGTAAATAGTTTATCCTGTTGAAATTGAACCAAAATAGCTTTATAATAACCCGATTAAAAATTAAATATCCTACGATTTTAGCATCGGAATCCTTGCTTATCATTCATGTTTCCATAAATATGAAGCAATTAAACGCTGCTAAAGATAAAACAAGAAATGTGTCTGCAAAAAAGATTTACGCAAACGTTGTAGCAACATAGACCAAAATTTATTTAGGGGCTTTCCTGTAGAAGGCTATCGCCACAAAAACAAAGATAATATTGGGTATCCAAGTTGCCAATGTAGGAGGCAGATTCCCCTTTGTTGAAAAAACTGTCGAAAACTTATCTGTAATGATGAAGAGTGCAGCTGTAATAAACCCAATTGCGAGGTGCATGCCACTACCTCCACGAACTTTTCTGCCAGCTACAGTAGCGCCTATAATGGTCAATAGTAAAACAGTAATAGGCGTTGCATCTCGCCTTCCTTTCTCCACTTTTAATTCACTGATATTTTCGGAGCCTCTCATCTCTTCTAATTGTATAAAGCGGCTCAATTCGGGGGCCGTTAGAATATCCTTTGTATACTTATTTTTTAGTAAGTCTGTAGGCGTAAAGCTAAATTTTGTTACTTCTACCGGCACCATGGTTACTTTTTCTTTCATTCCATTAAAGTCTCGATGCAAAACCGACTCTAACTTCCATTTTTTTGTTGCAGTATCCCAATAAACGCTTTCCGCTCTTATATTCTGAATCAACTGATTTTTCAAGATACGGTGTTCAAACATAGGCCCCCCTCTTTTCGAAGTAGTATCATAATTATAAATACCAGCATAGGTAAACGAGTCTATTTTTAAGTACATCGCATTTCCAGTTCCATTGCGGCTTTTGCTCAAAGACTCATACGAAGAGTTAGGGTCGAAATATTTTGCCTCAAAGGCTACACGCACTTTTTCTGCCCTAGGAATCAAGTAATTATTTGAAAGCCAAAGAATAATTGCCAAAAAACATCCGCCAATCCAATAGGGTCTCAACCATCTATTAAATGAGGTACCGCTTGCCAATATGGCAATGATTTCGCTACGGCCAGCCATTTTAGAGGTAAAAAAGATAATAGCGATAAATACAAATAATGGGAATAGCAGTGCAACGATATGTGGGATAAAACCAATATAATAATCGGTAATAATTCTTTTAATCCCTAATTGCGACTTTACAAAATCGTCTGTCTTCTCGCTCACATCAATGACTACAGAAATTACTGTAAACAGAAAAATGGAGAAGAAAAAAGTGCTTAAGAATTTTTTTAAAATATACCAATCTAGCTTTTTCATAGTTAATATATAGCTACAAATATAATTGCACAAAGCAAGCTTGTAAAGAAAAGGATGTTAATTGAATGAAATAGGGGCAATATTTACTCCAAAATCAATATTTAACCATAGTCACAAGTGTTTAAGGTTCTAAAAACAGAAATAATTGTTTTTCATAACCAAATTCAACTATCGTGCGTTGGTTATACACCATAGTCTTTAAACTGCGATGGTGTATTGCAAGTTAAAGCCTTTGTTTTAGAATGGCGACCATCTCCATCTTCCAGCTTGAAAAACTACCGCTAATGATCCGATTACGGGCTTCTCCTACAAGCCATAGATAAAATGAAAGGTTTTGTATGCTTGCAATTTGAAGTGCCAAAATTTCGTTCGAAATGAACAAATGCCGTAGGTAAGCTTTACTGTAATAATTGCTTATTTCATTAGGTATCCCATCATCAATGACCGAAAAATCTTTTTCCCATTTTTTGTTGCGGATATTAATAACACCCTTACTCGTAAACAACATTCCATTTCGCCCATTCCGTGTTGGCATTACACAATCAAACATATCTACCCCTAATGATATCCCTTCTAAAATATTCCAAGGTGTTCCCACACCCATTAGGTAACGTGGCTTATCTGCTGGCAATATATCACAACACATTTCAGTAAACTCGTACATCATTTCTTCCGGCTCACCCACACTTAATCCGCCAATAGCATTGCCAGCCGAATTTTTAGAAGCAATATAGCTTGCTGATGCTATTCTTAAATCTTTAAATGTGCCCCCTTGCACAATTGGAAATAAATTTTGTGAATATCCATATTTATCGGGTGTTGCATCGAATTGTGTAATACATCTATCTAACCAACGATGGGTTAGCTCCATGCTTTTTTTTACATACGCATATTCACTGGGATAAGGTGGACATTCATCAAAAGCCATGATAATATCGGCACCAATACTTCTTTGAATATCCATCACTTTTTCTGGGCTAAATAAATGTTTACTTCCATCAATATGGGATTGAAACATTACACCTTCCTCTTTAATTTTCCGGTTGGCGGCCAAAGAAAATACCTGATATCCTCCGCTGTCTGTTAATAAGGGCTTATGCCATCCATTAAACATATGCAGGCCTCCGGCTGCTTCTAACACATCGGTACCTGGTCTTAAATACAAGTGATAGGTATTACCCAAAATTATTTGTGCATGAATATCTGCATGTAATTGCTGTTGAGTAACTGCCTTTACACTTCCAATGGTACCAACAGGCATAAAAATAGGCGTCAGAATTTCACCATGATCGGTTACAATCTTCCCAGCTCTCGCCTTACTATTTTTATCTTTCGATTCTACTTTAAAGTTAAGTTGCGCCATAAGTGTGCAAAAATAAGTGATGAAAAATGAAATGCAACTTTGTATTCGATTCAATTTCTTTTCCACATCTTCTTTGCATATGGAGCAAACGATGAGGCAAAGCCTATTTTTGCAGCATGATAATACCTCTAATAACTTGGCAAATAATTTTTTGGGGCTTTTGCACCGTCATAGCTATACAAACTTTTTTTTATCTGTTTTTTTTTATTCGACTGGCATTTTATAAGGCAGCTGTAAAAACTGAAAGCCTAGAACAGCCTGTATCGATTATTGTTTGTGCCAGAGATGAAGCTAATAATTTGGTGAAAAATCTTCCTGGCATCTTGCTTCAAGATTATAAAACCACACATGAGGTGATCGTGGTTAATGATAATTCTATAGATGAAAGCAGGTATATCTTAGATGAGTTTAAAAAAACATTTAAAAAATTAAAACCTATTGAATTAACACAAGAGGCAAAGCTTATTACGGGAAAAAAATTTCCTTTATCAATGGGTATCAAAAGTGCCAAACATGAAACTTTGCTATTAACCGACGCCGATTGTGTTCCTGCTTCCGAATCATGGGTACAAAAAATGCAAGAAGCATACAATGATCATATTGAAATAGTTTTAGGATATGGAGCCTATCATAAAAAAGCAGGCATACTTAATAAAATAATTCGTTTTGAAACTTTTCATACTGCTCTACAATACTTATCCTTTGCATTAGCAGGTATCCCATATATGGGCGTAGGTAGAAACCTTAGCTATAAAAGAAATGTATTTTTACGCAATAAAGGATTTTCTTCTATCAATCAAATTCCTAGTGGCGATGATGATTTATTTATCAACCAGGTAGCAACGAAAAAAAATGTGGCGATTGTTATCGATCCCAATGCACATACCCTTAGCGAACCGAAAACTACTTGGGCCGAATGGATGAAACAAAAACAACGCCATTATACTACTTCAAAATATTACTTAGCAAAACATAAATTATTATTAGGCCTTTATTCATTAAGTGCCCTTTTAGTTTACCCATTACTAGCCATTAGCATTATCTTCTATTCCTGGTGGCTTACATTGGCAATCTTTGCTTTTCGCATGGCCTTGCAAGCCATTGTATATTTTAAAGCTATGAAAAAATTAAACGAACTAGACTTGTGGCCCTTCTTTTTATTGTTTGATCTATGGATGTTTTTCTACTATATTCTGTTCTTACCTTCTATTTGGAAAAAACCAAGAAAAAACTGGAGCTAACGGAACAATTTTACACTATAAAATATTGTAGCATTACTTAAAATAAATAAGCCCATGGAGATCCTTTTCAAATATTTCGACGACTTTACGCCTACACAAATTCGGCAATATGAATCATTGGCGCATTTGTATAAAGAATGGAATGAAAAAATAAATGTCATTTCAAGAAAAGACATAGAAAGTATTTATCTCCACCATGTATTACACTCATTAAGTATTGCGGCCATTGCCGATTTTTTACCCAATACCCAAGTCATCGATATTGGCTGTGGTGGCGGGTTTCCGGGAATACCATTAGCCATATTTTTTCCAGCTGTAAAATTTCATCTAGTAGATAGTATTGGCAAGAAGCTTAAAGTTGTAGAAGCTATTTGCGAAGCAATTGGTATTACCAATGTTACCACACAACATACCCGTGCAGAAGAAATTAAAAACCGAAAATTTGATTTTGCTGTAAGCCGTGCTGTAGCCCCTCTAAAGGAATTATGGCAATGGAGTGCTCCGCTATTAAAGCGTACAATGCCTAATAGCGAACAGGCTATACCCAATGGATTAATTTGTTTAAAAGGTGGCGATTTGCACCAGGAAATAAACGACAGCCTTACACGTCCTAAAATGATGCGCATTTTTGATATTTTCAAAGAAGACTATTTCGAAGAAAAATACATCATTCATGTTCCCAAATAAAATGAATGCATTTCAAATTTTTTAGTATTATAAAAGTTTATTTCACCCGTTTCCATACCTAGTCAGGTATTACAAGCTTATTATTGGTTCTTTTTACATCGGCCATTCTTTGTGACGGATCAATTTCAATACTTTTTATGTCTTTTATATTTCTGTCGGTCTCAAATTCATATTCAGGATTTACCCAATACCATTCCTTATGTACAATTCTCTTAATAGTATCATCTTCTGCTATTTTTTCGCCAAACATTAAATCTAGCGGTATATAATGTAGTTCTTCACTTCCATCCTTAAATTTCAATAATACTTCTACAGGCATCGGCATATAACCTAATCGCTTAATGGTTATTTTAGTTTTACCGCCAACCAGGTTAATATCACCAACTGCATAATCGATCGTCTTAGTTGAATTTATCCAATATTCTTTATACCACTGCAATTCAATTCCACTCACTTTTTCAGCAACTCTTATAAAATCGTTGGGGTTAGGATGTTTGAATTTCCATTCATTATAATACGCAAGTAAAATCTTATCAAAGCTATTTTTGCCTACAATATATTCAAGTTGTTTCAAAAAAACGGCGCCTTTCCTATACGAAGCATTGGAATAAGCATAATTGGTATTATAATGATCCGCATGCGTAGTAAGTGGCTCTTCCATGCCGCTTTTAGCTAAATTAAAATAGCCCACATAACTATCAGATTGGTTGATGGGCAACTTATTTTTTGCACCTTCTACTTTAGCTTTTAAATTATTTTTTTCAACCTGACTGATATAAGGCGATATTGGTGCAAACGTTGAATCATACCAAGCCGACAACTCAGCATCTGCATATTGAGTAAACCCTTCATCCATCCATGGATACAAACTTTCATTGGTGCCTAACAATTGCTGATACCAACTATGAACCCATTCATGAAATGCATTTCCTTCAATGCCAGGACCACGCAATAAAGTCGCCATAGCATATTCCATACCCCCATCTCCTCCCTGAATAAAGGAGTATTGAGGCCAAGGATATTTGCCATATTTACGCTCTAAAAATGGCAATGCTTTTTCAGCAGCCCAAAGCACATTATTCCATGCACTATCTGCAGTAGCATCGGCTGCCTTATAGAAAACATGTAGGGTTAAATCATTACGTACTTTTTTGCTAATATGCTTATAGTTGGGATCTGCAGCCCATACAAAATCATGAATGTTTTCTCCTTTAAAATTCCAGGTAAGTGTATTTGACTTAGATACAGTAGTTTTTATCCCTGCATTCTCGAATCCATAACCAATACTATTAGCGTTTTGCAATAGTCCTGTAGCAGCAACCATATAACGCTTATCGATAGTAATATTAACATCATAGTCACCCCAAACTCCATAAAATTCGCGTGCGATATATTGATTCGCATTCCAGCCTTGATAATCATATTCAACCATTTTCGGGTACCATTGACTCATACTATACCGAATTCCCTCCTTGCTATCCCGACCACTTCTGCGTACTTGTATGGGTACTTGAGCTTCAAATACTATTTCAATAGATGTTTTGCTATGAGGCAGTAATGACTTATCTAAACTAACTTGTAGAATCGTTTCATATGCACGCATTTTTTGTTCTATTCCATTTACCTTAATACTTACTACCTTTTGATACCCAATTTCATTGGGCGTTAATTTGGAAATTCGATCTGTTACACGTCCATCCCAATCACGCACTTCCTCTCCTCTTCGATTGGTAAACACATTTTTACCCAATTCCCTGCTACGCTCATCCATACTGCTATTGGGTTGAAAGGCATTCCAATATAAATGAAAGTAGAGTTTGTAGAGTGTATCGGGTGAATTATTCGTATACTCCATTTTTTCTACCCCAGAGATGCGGTTACTTAACACATCTAAATTTACACTGATATTATATTTGATATGTTGTTGCCAACGTTCTGGCTGGGCATATACTCGAAAAAACAGAACCAGTAGTAGTAGTAATAGGCCTGTTTTGATTACCATATTTTTCATATCAATCAATATTTCGTTATAAGCAATAAGGGATCCCTAATTAGCTTAGTACACCCTAATACTTTAGCAATGAATATTTATAAAATTTATTACGCGTCGTCCTGCTCATCATTAAACAAGATAATCCAACAATAAAATTCGGAAAATAAAGGAAAAACAAACTATAAATTCTATAACTGGGAAATGCAGAATAACATTAAATAGTGGACCCTTCTTTTTGTAGTTGACCTTTTTTATTAAAATAGAGATACATTTTTCGAAGCGAACTTTTACGTACCATGATTCTGTAGATTACCTCTTTATTTTTTTCTTGGATTTCTTCTACACTTTTTACCTCCCAATCGTTGTATTTGCTTTTTTGAAAGCCGTCTTTTATCTCCTCATTCAGATCAGTTTCTTTAATTAGTTTAGTGGTTTGTAACCATTCCCCTTTTGAACTAAATTTTGCACTCCATTCGGCAGCTTCAAAAGTAAAGGAAGCTTCATAATTAGTAAGATTATCTTTCCATGATACTTTCTTTGCACTCGGAAACCTTTCACTTAATGAGTCTGTTACAACAGCTGGAAGCTTTCTCAGTTGGGCCTGCAAGATCATAATACTAAACCAGCTGACTCAAAATAAGATTATAAATTTTTTCATGCTTTCTATTTTTTATATGTATAACGAAAAAAAAGAAGATTTATTCTTTCCCTGCTACCACTATAACAATCTCCCCTTTAACAGTTTTGGCCTTAAAATAGTCAGCCACTTCCTGCAAACTACCCCGCTTATTCTCCTCAAACATCTTGGTAAGCTCTCTTGTAACACAACATTGGCGATCATTTCCAAAGTACCCACCCATTTCTTCGAGTGTTTTAACCAAGCGCATAGGGCTTTCATAAAACAACATAGTCCTTTCTTCTGCTACCAATTTTTTGAACAAAGTTTGACGTCCTTTTTTTAAGGGCAGAAAACCTTCAAACACGAAACGATTGGTAGGAATTCCACTATTGACCAATGCAGGCACAAATGCGGTTGCACCAGGTAAACACTCTACTCGCACATCACGCTGAATGCATTCTCTAACTATTAAAAAGGCGGGATCACTGATACCAGGGGTTCCAGCATCAGTGATGAGCGCCATCGTTTTTCCAGCCAATAACTGATCAACAATATGAGTCGCGATTTTGTGCTCATTGTGTTGATGATATGGAGATAAAGGTTTGCTTATTTTGTAGTGATTCAATAACTTCGAAGAGGTACGGGTATCCTCACATAAAATCACATCCACTGCTTGCAATACTTCAATTGCTCGAAAGGTAATATCTTTTAAATTGCCAAGCGGTGTAGGAACAAGGTAAAGCATAGCTATTCACGATTTGAAATTTATAAATTACGATCTACAAATTCAATGATACACATCGCAATTTATATATCTATCGTAAATATTAATTAATCATTTCAATTTCATAAAATTCCATTACGGCATTAGCCAACAGCTTTTTTGCAGTCTCATCGGCTATTTCTTTTGCAGCCCCTTCCGATTCAGCCTCGATTTGCAAGGTTACATGCTTGCCAACACGCACATCTGATACTGAATGGATACCCAAATTTTTCAAGCCGCCTAAAACTGCTTTTCCTTGTGGATCTAATAAGTCTTTTAAGGGCATTACTTTTATCTGAACGTTATATATCATGATTATTTTATTATTTAAAAAGCAAAGATAAAATTACATACGCTATAAATGCTATCGGAATAGCCAAATATCCGAAAATAAATGCCGAAACAGCTAGAATAATGGCAATAATAATAAATGGCAATGCTTTTTTTACATTTACATTTTTAAATTTCAATGCAAGCATCGGCAGTCTAGACACCATTAAATAGCTTATCCCAATAATAATGGCATACCAAAACCATCTATTCTGAAGCACTCGAATTATCCATTCAAAGCTAGTGAACCAATAAATCAATGGAAATGAAGCAATCAATAATCCAGCCGCAGGTATTGGCAACCCTTTAAATCCGTATGACTGCTCAGTATCAAGATTAAACCTAGCTAATCTAAAGGCACCTGCACAGGGTATAATAAATGCGGGCATCAACCATAATTGGCTAATATCTAGCCCATTTTCCTGGCTAGCATAAGAGCGTCGTAAAAACTCAAATACTATCATTCCAGGGGCTACGCCAAAACTCACTACATCGGCCAATGAGTCTAATTGTTTCCCCATTTCGGAGGAAGCCTTTAGCAGCCTAGCAACAAACCCGTCAAGAAAGTCGATGACAGCAGCGATAACAATAAATATACTTGCCCAATAAATTTTTTGCGGTATCTCAACCGTCTGCAAACCATTTGCATCTACACTAATGGCAAGACCTGTTTCCAAGATTACAACGATGGCAAGACAACCAAAAAAAAGGTTCAGTAGGGTAAATATGTTGGGTATTTGTTTTATCATTTATTTTAAGGGTATAAAATTGAAAACTATTTTTTGATATTGAAAGCCTATTTTTTTTTCATCAAAAATTCAATTTCGTCAACTGTAATGGGGATATTTTTCATTAAATCGATATTCCCATTTTTAGTAATCAAAATATTATTCTCGATACGAACCCCCATTTGCTCTTCTTCTATATAAATGCCTGGTTCCACTGTTAAAAGCATGCCTGGTTTGATGGGCTCTGTTCTAGTACCTAAATCGTGAACATCAATACCTAAATGATGTGAGATGCCATGATACAAATATTTCCTATAGGCCGGGTTATTTTTATCTTCATTTTTCACATCACTCTTTGTCAATAAACCAATTTTAATAAACTGCCTTGTAGCCTCCTCTCCCACTAGATCCGTGTACGCTACAATACTAATACCCGGCTTTAATAAATTTTTTGCATAATTGTGTAGATGTAAACAAGCATTATAGACTGTTTTTTGTCTTGGCGTAAATTTACCATTCACAGGAACCGTACGAGTTAAATCGGCACAATAATTACCATATTCTGCCCCAAAATCCATTAACAATAACTCACCAGCTTTACACTCCTGGTTATTACTTACATAATGAAGTATTCTAGCGCTATCACCACTTGCAATGATGCTACCATAAGCCTCCCCAGTGGCACGCTGACTTAAAAAACTATGAAATATTTCAGCTTCCACCTCATACTCCATTACGCCAGGTTTAATAAATTTTAATAATCTCCGAAAAGTTTGTTCTGTAATATCAATTGCTTTTTGAACAACCTCAATTTCTTCTTTGGTTTTAATACCACGAAGCTTTTTCATAATTTTTGCTGCCCTACAATAGACATGTAATGGGTAAGCAGATTTTATTTCATCTACAAAACGATACTCAGCAGACCTAGCAAGCATAGACTTTCTATCATTTTCATTGGTATCAAGGTAAATATGGTCTGCACTATGAATCCATGACTGCATCAATCCATCTAATGTATCTAACCATAGTATTGTTTCAATTCCCGAGATAGCAGTAGCTTCGCTAGCACGCAATCTTTTACCATCCCATTTTTCCTTCAACTCATTCGGCCTTACCAATACCAAAACCTCCTGGTACTTTTTATCAGAATTATCAGGAAACAATATAACGATACTACCCTCTTGCTCTATACCCGTCAACCAATATAAATCACTGTTTTGCTTGAAACGATGAATGGCATCCCCATTTGTAGCACATTCATCATTACTATTAAAAATAGCAATACTATTAGGTTTTAATTCCTTAATAAATCGGTTACGATTATTAATAAATAAGGTAGGATCTAATGGCAGATATTTCATGGCATAAATTTATACCTGCAAGATAAAGTTTTAAAAACTAAATGAAGAAAGCTTCCAAAAAACGAAATAATAAATTGTTTAGATTCTCGATCAAAGTCCCTTCATTAAATCATTGGAATTTGCACCAACAGCCTGCTATCAAAAGCCGAAAATTCCTTTTACGCGATTATAAATCTTTAAAACTGTTAAAATTGCGAGATTGAACCAAGGGTCTCCTACAGGTAACTGATTAGAAATAAGCATGCTTTCTGGGCTAAATCCTAGTACGACCTACCATCTAAGACTATAACATCCTATTATTTCCTAATAAAAGTAGAACTATGATAAATTGAACTAGCCTCATATTTACCCAAAATAAGTACCGATTTAGCATTTAATTAAAACATAACATCAATTAGTTTTTTATCTATCCCTCTTTTGTATTCCAATTAAGTGACAAAATAACCTACCCCATGCATTTGAATCGATACTCCCTGCTCCCAAAACGATTAGGTACTTGGAAAGATTTAAAAATGTATGACTACAATAGCCATGAATTACGTATCTATGCACGAATCTAAAAGAAGTATCTAAAAAGAGAGACGCCAAAAGACCCTATTTATGAAGAGAATTAATGAGTATAAAAAAATATTTGATATTGAGGGTAGCCTCGAATTAAAAGAATTAAAAACTGCATACCGCAATTTCATGAAAGAGTGGCATCCTGATAAGTTTAGCGACAATGATGAGAAAAAGAAGGAAGCAGAAGAGAAAAGCAAACAAATAATTGAGGCCTACCATTTCCTAGTTAGTATTGCACCTGAAACACAAGACTTAAATTTAGCAGAATATACTACAACCATTAATGCAGCTAGTATTGTAGATATAAATTTCAAATCGCAAACATTGCAAATATCTTTCGATGATGGCAATAGCTATGAGTATTTTGGTGTGCCTAAATCCATTTATATTAAATTAGTCAATGCCGACTCACAAGGCCGATTTGCCAGAAGACATATTTGTACTTCCTATACCTATAGAAATATCAGCAAGCTTGTTTCGGTTGCCTAGCAAAAATATTGCCCCTACCCTATTATAATAAGATCAATTCAGAACCATGACATTCGAAGAATTAGTAAAAAATAACGCAGGAGAAATGATTGAAAGGCTCGTTAAATGGGTACTGAGCAACGAACCTGTAGAAATTCGCTTCGACTGCCTTGATAACGACCAATGGTCAATCATCACCATGCATCAATACGAAGAAGATAAAGAGCTTTCGTTGCGATTACACCTTAAAGATTTTTACGACCTCTATTTTGGTTATTATGACGACGAGGATGAGTTCTTCGAAATTATTCACCCCTTAACAGAAGAGGAGAAAAAGATAATCCCGGATATGCTAAAAAAATTGATGAAACGAGTTTTAGATGACGAAAAGGATATCCGTATTTCAGGTAAATTTATTACCAAATAAATGCCCTATTCTCAATAGTCAGCATGCAACAATAGGAGACCCCAACATTTTCATCGCATACACACACAAGAATTTATTTCTATAAAAAAAGAACTTCCTAGCCAACTAAATAGCTAGGAAGTTCTTTGCTTTTAAAGCATGAGAGGTTTCTATTTTTCTGGATTCAGAACGGCTTTTATATAATTATTTAAATTCAAATACTTTTGGGCTGCCTCCTGGACATCTGCAATGGTCAATCCTTCTACCTTCTTTGCATATGCCAAAATCCAAGTAGGGTCGTCTTGATAGGTCCAAGCAGCTGACAGCTCCCCTAGCCAATGATTGTTGCGTGTTAAATCATCTTCATTCTGCTTCTTAAATGTTTCTTTAACTTTATCTAGGTCTTTTTGTTCAACACCTTTATCCTTGGCTACTTTAATCAAATCAAATAAGGCCTTGGTAAGTTTATCTACATTTTCTGGCCCACAAGGAAAACTAACTTTAACAGTATAATTACTGTAAGGCAACTTGCTAATTTCTCCGGTCATTCCACCACCGTAAATACCACTCATTTCCTCGCGAAGTTGCTCTATAATTTTAATATTTAGCACTTCTATTAAAGCTTGAAGCTTCAGGTTTTCATACTTACTGTATACTGCATTTCCAGTAAATATTATATTTACTAAGCTCTTCTTTGCAGCACCTTTTGCAATAGTAGCTTCAACAATCCCTTTTACTGGACGTAACCCAATATCAGTAAATTTATTTTCTTTTTGTTTTGCAGGTAAGCTACCTAAGTATAGCTCTAATAATGGCTTTACTTTTACAATATCAACATTGCCTACAAAAGTAAAATGCATACCATACGCATTCCCAAATACCTCTTTATAGATATTTAGCACGCGATCAACATTGATCTTATTATAATCTGCTGTGTCGGGAATGCCATTCGCCCATGGACTGTTATTATACTTAATTTTTTCTACCGTATCGGCAAAGTAACTATTAGGATTTGACTTCATATTTTTTATGAAGGACTTCTGCGAATTAATATATGATTGAAAAAGCTCGAGATCTTTTCGTGGCTGTGTAAAATACAAATTAACGAGTTGCAAAAAGGTTTCAAAATCTTTGAGACTACTACTGCCTTCTATGCCTTCATCATTCGTATTTAAGTAAGGTTGAACTGATATTGTTTTTCCAGACAGGAATTTACGAATTTGAATAGGCGACAAATCTTTCACCCCCATTGCATCAACAATTGAACAAGCATTCTCTGCATTCTGTTTGTCGGCCAAGCCAAAATTATATGAGCCTCCTAAGCGAGAGGCATCCATCCTAATTTCATCGTTCTTAAAATCTGTTGGTTTAATAGTTACCGTAATGCCATTACTGAGCGTAAAATCAGTGGTTCCTAAAACACTGTTTTTGGCTTCTGTAACCACCTTTCCAGCAGTAGGTAATTTGTCGATCAAAGCGCTTGCTATAGCCTTTTCTTCATAAGCCTTAATAGGTAATTGATGTGCTTCGGCAAGAATTTTCAACAATGCTGCATTCGACGGTAATTGTCCCGCCGATTTTTCCGAAGCAAGCATTAAGGCAAATTTCCCTTGTTTTGACTCCATCTCCTTAGACAATGCATTAAGTTCTTCTAAGGTAATAGTTGGAAGCACTTGTTTCACAAAATTATACCTGCGCGTAATACCTATAATAGGTGTGCCAGATAAGAAGTTGTTAACGTATTCATTTACCAAACTACCCGACTCCATTTTACCATTGTTATTAAAGGCTTTTTCAGTTGCATTCAATAAACTGCTTTTTGCTCTTTCAAGCTCAGTTGATAAGAAGCCAAATTTCCGAACACTTTCTATCGTACTTACTATTGCATCAACAGCATCTTTTGTTGGTTTATCACCCACAACAGCAACTGAAGTTAGTGCTCTATACCCTCTAATAAAGCTGCTCAAGGATGTGGTTCCATATAAAAATGGAGGATTCGCCTGTTGTCTAAGTTCATCTAACCTTTGATTCATTAATGAATTAAATAAGTTCTCTATGAGGGCAGTTTTATAATCACCCCAATTGATGATACGGTTAGATTTTTCTATATGGTCATAGATCTGAACAATATTGTATGGCTGCTCTTTATCAGTAAGCACCATGCCTACATTTTCCTTTCTTTCTGCGATCGGAATTAGGCTGGGTCTTGGCAGTTCCTTAACTGGATTATGATAGCTACCAAAATGTTTAATTATCTCTTGTTCTGCTACTGCAGGATCAATATCTCCCACAACTACAACAGCCATCAAATCGGGTCGATACCATGTTTTATAAAACCTTTCTAATGATGAGGCTTTGAAATTCTGAATAATACTATCCTTTCCGATGGGCAGTCTACTTGCATAGGTTGACCCATTAAACAAAACAGGATAATACTTTTTACCCATTCTTTCAGATGCCCCCTTTCCCAATCGAGATTCCTCTAATACAACACCTCTTTCTTTATTAATCTCGGTAGTGTCTAATAAAGCATTAAAAGCCCAATCTTCTAGGATAGTAAACCCCTTTTCAATTTTATCCTGATTGTCGGTAGGAATTGGTAATATATATACCGTTTCATCAAAGCTTGTATAGGCATTTAAATCGGCCCCAAACTTTACACCAATCGACTGCAAATAACTCTCTAATTCATTCTTTGGAAAATGTTTTAACCCATTAAAATTCATATGCTCCATTACATGAGCTAATCCTTGTTGATCAGCATCTTCTAACACAGATCCTGCATTCACTACTAATCTCAGCTGTACCTTCTTTTCTGGCTTTACATTTTTCCGAATGTAATAAGTTAAGCCGTTCGATAGTTTACCAACTTTCACTTCTGAGTCAACTGGTAATTTATCATTCAGCTTAAAAGCTTGAGCCATGCTAAGTTTAGTGAACAATACCACAAGCATGACTACAATCAAATGCTGAAGTACTTTTTTTGTTTTCATATAAAAATTATTTTTTAAGCGGTTGAATACAATAATCCAGTTACAAAATAAGATAAATTAGAATATATTTCAAATAAAGTAAACATAAATTAAATACAGGGCAAACACGCTAGACTTACCACTAGATTGCATCCCTCTGAAACACAATGCGATAATAGAGTATACAACAAGATAGCGGAAATGAATTTTACAAACCATCCAACATGATTGATATAATTGATTGAAAGATTTGAATTTAGAATAGATGATGGAAGCAGTTTTTATTTCCACATCGCTTATAGAATGATTATTAGCCCTATCGAATGTTTATATTTGCCTGATTAAATGATTGATTATGTTAAAAGTTGGCGTTTTTGGTGTCGGACACTTGGGTAAATTCCATTTAAATAACTGGAAAGAGATGGATGATGTAAAAATTGTTGGGTTCTTTGACCCAAACAATGACAATGCCAAACAAGTAGTTGCTGACTATGGATTAAAGCGCTTCATGGATGAGGATAAACTCATGGACGCTTGCGATATCATTGATGTAGTAGTTCCTACCGATAGGCACTTCGAAATATGCATGGCGGCTGTTCGTAAGGGGAAGCATGTATTTGTTGAAAAGCCTTTAACAAATAATATACAAGAGGCGAAGGATCTTGTAAATATGGTTAAAGAAGCTAATATTAAGTTCCAAGTAGGTCATGTAGAACGATTTAATCCTGCCTACCTTGCCATTAAGGATATGCCCCTCAATCCCATGTTTATTGAAGTACATCGCCTAGCTCAATTTAATCCACGTGGAACGGAAGTGAGTGTAATTCTAGATCTCATGATCCATGATATCGACATTATTTTGAGCCTAATTAAAAGTGACGTAAAAAGTATCTTCGCTAGCGGTGTTGCTGTAATGACTGATACCCCAGATATTGCGAATGTTCGTATCGAATTTAATAATGGCTGTGTAGCGAACCTAACAAGTAGCCGTATTAGCATGAAGAAGATGCGTAAAATGCGCCTATTTCAGAAAGACGCTTATTATGGCATTGACTTCCTACAGAAAAAAACAGAAATCATTAAACTTAAACAAGCAGACGATACAAATGTTTTTTCTTTTGACCTAGATACTCCAAACGGAAAAAAAACAATTGCTGTTGCCAATCCCGAAATACCTGAAGTAAATGCCATAAAATTAGAGCTCCAAAGTTTTGTTGATGCTATAAAAAATAATACACAAACTATCGTCAGCGAAATAGATGGATTACTAGCAATGGAAGTGGCACACCAAATTATTGCAAAGATTAGCAATACGAGTATTCTTGTTTAAGTTTAAAAAATAAAGCCATTCAAAATTTTCCAGTAAACCCATTTTTTAATGGAGATCCAAAATCAGCCGCTTTCCTTACAATACGCATTCACCAAACGTTTGATGGATGTTATACTGTCATTAGGTGGCTTGTTCTTGCTATCTCCCTTATTTATTTTATTTGCCCTAAAAACAAGACTATCCTCTAGGGGACCCGTCATCTTTAAACAAGAAAGAATTGGTTATAAAGGCAAAACATTTTTCATCTACAAATTTAGAAGCATGTTTGCCGATGCTGAAAAATATGGCCCAGCATTGTCAAGCCATGAAGACCTAAGAACCACACGCTGGGGAAGATTTATGCGTACTTGGCGTTTAGACGAATTACCACAACTTTGGAACATTTTAATGGGTGATATGAGCTTTGTGGGCCCTAGACCCGAAAGAAAATATTATATCGATAAACTATCCGAAAAAACAGTGGATTATACAATTCTCTTAAAGGTGAGACCCGGATTAACTTCTTGGGGCATGGTTCAGTTTGGCTATGCTTCTTCGGTGGATGAAATGATCGAAAGAATGCAATTCGACTTACAGTATGTAAAACACCCAACCTTAATACTCGATCTTAAAATTATGATGCATACCCTTAAATTGATTTTTATGGGCCAAGGAAAATAATAATAGCTCTTATGGCATAGTGACTAAAACATATAGCTTGAACATAGAAATTATACCATCACATCAAATAGATTACACTAAATGGAACAATTGCATTAATCAATCGAGCAATAGCTTAATTTATGCAAACGCCTTCTATTTAGACACGATCACAGATCAATGGCATGGACTTATCATTGACGATTATGATGCAGTCATGCCGCTACCTTGGCGTAAAAAATGGGGCATTCAATATTTGTATACCCCTCCATTTATTCAACAACTAGGTTTATTTGGAAATTATAAAGCGTTAGCGATTGGTGAATTAATTGTACGCCTCCACAAATTTGCCCCCTTTGGTGATTATAAGTTTAATTTCGATAATCAGTTTATACCAAAACTTGTTGCACAGGACAATTATATTCTTGACCTTTCGATTCCTTACCAATTTATAGCGAAACAGTATCATAACGACTTAGCACAAAACCTTAAAAAAGCAAATAAAGCAATGCTCTTGTACAGCATAGACAATGAGCTAGCAGCTGCTATTAGCCTTTATCGTCAGTATTATGCTCATAGAACCAAACATATACATTCGAAAGATTACAAAAACTGCTTACAACTATGTATTACTTTACATGAACGAAATCAGTGTTTCATTAGAAAAGTGACAACGATAGATGGAGAGCTACTAGCTATAGCATTATTGCTAAAAGATGAACATAGAATTTACAACCTACTAAATACCACCACTGCGATAGGTAGGAAACTGGAAGCTAATCACTTTTTAATTGATCGAATAATTTATGAATTTGCAGAACATCCTATTCTACTTGATTTTGAAGGATCAAACCTCCCTGGAGTCAAAAGCTTTTATCAAAAATTCGGGACAACGAATCAGCCCTATTTTCATTGGCACCATAATCAGCTAAAATTTCCACTAAACCTATTCAAAAAATAGTGTATCGTCTAGTATTTTTTCCGCAATCATTAAATCAATCGGCCTAGTAATTTTAATGTTTTGATATTCGCCTTCTACTAAAAAGATACGATTTCCTGAAGCTTCTACAACAGTTGCTTCATCGGTAAAAGATGAATGATACTCTTTTTTAAATGCAGGCAGGAGTATCTCACTCTTAAAAGTTTGTGGTGTTTGAATTAGTCGAACATCATTTCTATTGGCTACTACCGTTTCTTCCTTATTTACCATACGAATGCTATCGGTAGCGGCCACAGCAGGAATAGCACTTCCCTTCGATAAAGCTTGCTCATAACATCGAACAATCAAATCATTGCTTACCAAACATCTTACACCATCGTGTACAAATACTATTGAGTCTTCCGCTACAAGTGATAGCCCCTTTTGCACAGAGTGAAATCGAGTTGCCCCTCCTTGTATAATTCGAATACGATCTAATGCTGTAAAGGAGCTACGCAACAATTCGCCTCTTTCAAGGTGTTCTTCGGGTAATACCAGTATAATTTCAAGATCAGCATAAGCCTTTAAAAAACTATTGATCGAATACCACAACAATGGCTTTTGTTTTAACAACAAAAATTGTTTAGGTATCAACGATCCCATTCTTTGTCCGTTACCACCGGCAACTATCACGGCAAATTTTTTCATGAGCATAAAGATAAAAGATAAAATCTGTTACGTTTGCAAATATGAAATTATTGGGTGGATACTTATTATTCCTTTGGGTACTAACAACTACCTTCTCTAAATAGATCTTGATTGCCTAGTTCAACATGAATCAGACCTTCATTGCCGAAAAAATTTGTACCAATCGCTTAAAGCGTGTCAGTTGTTGTAAGGGTAAATATTTTTTAGATAAACAGCTGAACAAAGAAGAAAAAGGCGATGCTAATCTTCCCGCTAATGGAAAAAAGAAAGTAGAGCAAGCACTATACTTCGAAGAAAAAAAGGAAGCCAAGTTTGCAACCCTCTTTCTTATAAAGCTTCAAAATCACATAAATCAGCAGTTCACAACACAAAGCTTTTAGCAATTTTTTTTTCGGCCTCCGCAGATGAATGCTTAAATTATTCTAGATATAATATCACTCATCCACATCATAAATAATAATGAAAAAAACTTTCGTTGTTATTGCCTTAATGGTAGTAACACTGTCTAGCTATGCCTGTGATATTTGTGGGTGCAGCTCCAGCAATTTTTATACCGCTTATGACCCAACTTTAAACATCGTTTTATTGGTATGCGCTACTCGTATATGCGCTTACATACCCATTTAACCAGCGATACAAGCCAGTTCAGTAAAAAATATTATAAGACCGTCGAATTATGGAATGGTTGGGATATTGGCAAAAAATGGTAATAGGTTGTAATTTTGAGAACCCGTTAACACAAGATTCTGCAGCAAAGCAACCAATTTTAAAAATAAATCAATGATACATATTAGCTTTGCACTATAAATTTACTACTATGATGAACAAGATTAAAACCGCGCTACTCAGCTCTTTTATAGCCACAATGCTTTGGGCTTGCAATACGTTGCCTAAAGAAACTACTATGGAAATTAAAGATCGTACAGCAAAAAATAACTTAACATCTGATACCACAAAGTATGCTTTTGCCATGGTCGATAATGTAAAAGACCCTACTTGCGGAATGCCTATGAGCGCTGGTATTGAAGATACGGCACATTACAACAATAAGGCAATTGGCTTTTGTTCTAAAGAGTGTAAAGACGAGTTTTTAAAAGACCTTGCTAAGAACAGCAAAGGGGTGGAATGGAAAAAATAGCTCATGTCACAATAGCAACTAAGTTACCAAATACATTCCTATTAACAACTGTCTAATCTTTAAAACAAGAGGGGGTTTCATGACCGAACCCCTCTCTTGTTTTAACTACTTACCTCCTCTATTGGTAAATAGATATTTCTTGATAGCCATCACTATTTTTTACGCCTCGATACATACCTGCACTGTTAAACACCATTGCGTAATTACCCTTCGCATCTACCCCAATCATTCCACCTTCGCCCTGAATAGCTACTAACTTTTTGTTGACTACTTCAGCCATGGCTTGCTGTAAACTTAAACCCTTATATGCTATTAGACAACTAACATCATAGGCGGCCACACTGCGCAAGAACATTTCACCATGACCCGTACAACTAATCGCACAAGTACTATTATTAGCATAAGTACCGGCACCAATAACAGGACTATCTCCAATGCGCCCATATTTTTTATTGGTCATGCCGCCCGTACTGGTTCCAGCAGCGAGGTTGCCCTGTTTATCAAATGCCACAGCACCAACCGTTCCGAATTTCTTATCCTTCAATAATTCCTCTAATTGATGATTGGTATGATCGAGCGAATAGTTATCCGAGTCGCGAATAGCTTTCCACTGATTATAGCGAAACTGCGAAAAGAAATATTCGTCGGGTTCTAATCGAATACCTTGTTGAATCGCAAAATCGTTTGCGCCTTTACCACTTAAAAAAACATGGTTCGCATGTAACATTACTTCGGCTGCCAACATAATTGGATTTCGAACATTGCGAACACCCGCAATAGCCCCTGCTTGTATACCATTTCCATCCATGATAGCCGCATCCATTTCTTGTACCCCTTTTATGGTAAATACAGATCCTCGTCCAGCATTAAACAGTACATTATCTTCCATGATTACAATAGCCGCTTTTACTGCCTCTACGGCCGAACCACCCTGCTGCAAAATTCTATACCCATAGTCTAATGCTGTTTGCAGTATTGAAAGGTATGCTTGTTCTAAAGCAGGCTCCATCTCTTCTTTTAAAATAGTCCCTGCACCCCCATGAATTACAATCGTAAAATCAGACATTTAAGTAGACATTGATCAACTATAAAAATACCCCTTTTAATAACTTAAAATTCTGAATTTATAGCCGCAGTTAATGAACATTCTGCAAGTAATAACTAAAATGTTTGAAATCTATCTATCCAAAACAAATAAAGTCAGCCCTGGTACAGGCTGACTTTATTTAATAATTTAAGTAATTAGTTTACTGCAATAAGAGCTTGCACTCGCTTAATAGTTTCTCTTTATTAATAGCCGCGGTACCTACCTCTTCACAAACAAGCCCTCCGGCAATATTGGCCATTTCAGCGGCCAATAAGATATTTTTAGTAGTTGCATACACTAACGAGGCTACAGCAATCACAGTATCTCCGGCACCACTTACATCGGCAATACTGCGTATATGTGTTGGTATAATTTTAGAGTCATCGGCCGATTGAAAGAATACGCCCTTTTCAGATAGTGTAATAAATGAAATTTGGTGCTGTAATTCTTGTTGTAATAAGCGATGTATTTCGTTGAGCGATGATTGATTTACCTCTTCTAGTAAGAGATGTAAGCCCTCTTTTACTTCTTTCAAATTAGGTTTAAAAATATCCACCGTTTTATACGCAAAGAAATTTTTATGCTTGGGATCTACTGCAGAAACCACCTCAAATTTTTTACAAAGGGCTGTTATTTCATGAATGGTTCTTTCAGTTAATACACCCTTATTATAGTCCTCAAAGATGAGTATATCGGGTTTATTATCATGGAAGCAACGTTTCACCTGTTCCAATAAAAACATTTCTTCCTGTTCATTTAAATCATGGGTGATCTCTGCATCCAAACGCATCATTTGCTGGTTACGGCAAACAACCCGTGTTTTATTGGTGGTTATTCTTTGATCGGATGTTACCAAATAAGCGGTGTTGATATTATTTTGTTGATAAAGCTGGGTAAGCTGTTTACCATCCTCATCTTTACCAATCACCGAAATAATAAATGTTTCGGCCCCCAGCGAAGTGGTATTGAGTGCTACATTACCAGCCCCACCAATACGCTGTTCTTTTTTATTTAATGCTACTATTGGCACGGGCGCTTCGGGAGAAATACGATCTACCTGTCCCCACCAATAAGTGTCCAACATTACATCACCAACAACAGCCACTTTTATATTAGAAAAATTGGAGAAAAGTGCTTCGAAATTCATTAGACAGATTTTGATTTATTTGCGACTGCAAGATAGTACAAAGGAATACCAATTAACGTAATAATCAAACCCCAACCCGCATAAGCAGGTTTGATCCATATCAGCCCCATACAAAAAAGCAGGGCTAGTACAATGTACAATATCGGCAATATTGGATATCCAAAAGCCCGATAGGGTCTTTCTGCATCGGGCATTTTTTTACGTAAGATAAAAATGCCAATAATGGTAAGGATATAGAATAAAACCACTACAAACGAAACCATATCAAGCAAATCGCCATAGCGTCCACTCAAGCATAATAATCCTGCAACCATACACTGAATCCATAAGGCAAATTCAGGAACGGCGTTTTTATTCAAGGTGGCCGTTTTTTTAAAAAACAAGCCATCTTTGGCCATGGTATAATAAACACGTGCGCCTGCTAATATCAATCCGTTATTGCAACCAAAGGTCGAAATCATAATCATTATAGCAATTACATAGGTTCCAACATTACCGAATATCTTGTTGGCGGCAGCAACAGCTACCCTATTTTCGGGCGAAAATGCCAAGTCGTTTTTGGGTAATACCGATAAGTACATCAGGTTGCAAGAAACATAAATAACTGTCACAATTAAAGTGCCTAAAAACAAGCTCAATCCTATATTTTTCTTTGGATTTTTTATCTCTCCTGCAATAAACGTAACATTATTCCATGCATCACTACTAAAAATCGATCCTACCATCGCACTAGCCATGGCTCCAATCATGGCAGCACCAATGATCGGCGTAAAGACAATAGCGCCTCCTTGGGGTGTTTGCTTCGCTAATTTTGCCATTGACCACGCATCCGTCCAGTTTAGTTTCCATATCTCCAATTTGGCTGCAAAAAAACCAAATACAATCAACCCAAATAAAGCAATCAGTTTAGTAGCAGTAAAAATGTTCTGAATCCATTTACCTCCTTTAACCCCTTTTGTGTTGGTATAGGTAAGAAATACGATAAGCACAATAGAAAGCAATTGTGCGGGGTATATTTTCAGCCAACCCAAATCGAGCAAAATATTAACCTCTTTCATTTCTAGTATTGGAAAAAAGTAGCCCGCAAACTTACTAAAAGCTACCCCTACTGCTGCAATGGTACCGGTTTGTATCACGGCAAAAAAGCTCCATCCATATAAAAAGCCTATCAATGGATTGAATGCTTCACGCAAATAAACATATTGACCACCTGCTTTTGGGAACATAGCACTAAGCTCGCCATAACTAAGGGCCGCAGTGAGCGTCATGAAGCCGGTAAGCAACCAGGCAGCAATTAGCCAGCCACTGCTACCCACATCTTTCAGCATATCAGCACTTACAATAAAAATACCCGAGCCAATCATACTGCCAGCCACAATCATTGTTGCATCTAGCAAGCCAAGTGTAGGTTTAAAAGAGGATGTATCAGTCATAAAAAATCTCGCCCTTTAATGAGCGAGATTGAAGATAATAAAATATAAGATTTAAGTTTACTTTTTCTTCTTGTAAGTTTCATTTAAGCCTTTTACAACTTCGATCGTTACATTATACAAGGTATCCTTGTAGTACATATTCATTTCTGGAGAGTTCGCAAAAATGAAAGCATAACTTTTATCCTTATTAAATTCTTTTAAATAATCCTCAATTTTCTTTTTCACGTCCTGCAACTTTTTAAATTGCTCATCCTGCATTTCTTGATCCATTTCTTGTTTTCTGTTCTTCAAATTTTTATCCATCTCTACCAACTCCTGTTGACGGCTAGCGAGTTCGGACTGACTTAATGAAGCGCCTACTTTTTGAAGTTCCTGATATTTACTTCTAAAATTATTTTCTAGTTGAGAGAATGACCTGCCCAATTCTTGATCTTTCGCATTTAGAGAATTTCTTACTTCCTTAAAATATTCGAATTGATTTTGTAATGAATCCATTTCGAAATAGGCAATCTTAAACCCTGTTGCCATATTTGTTGTAGTAGATAGCGTTGATTTTTTTGGCGAAAAATGCAAATAAAACAGGGAGGCCACTGCAATAACCAATAGTATATTTAAAGCAAGTAAGTAGTTTTTCATTAATTCTTTTTTTATCAAATAAAAATACGAGCAAATATAAAGAGAGAAGTGTTAAAACAATCAGTTCTAGGCATAAATGTAAAACTGTCCCTTTCATGAAAGGTAGTTACACAAAAAGAGGCAGGAACTTGTTAAATTCCTGCCTCTGATAATCAGTATTTCTAACAAAATAGTAGCTTATTCATCGTCATCAAAGCTCATCGCTTCACGACTAGTCGCCAATACTTCATATTCTTCTTTACTACCTACAATCATGTTGTCAAATTCACGCTGACCTGAACCGGCAGGAATCAAATGTCCTGTAATAACATTCTCTTTCAATCCTAACATATAATCGGCTTTACCTTGAATAGCGGCAGAGCTTAATACCTTAGTGGTTTCTTGGAATGAGGCAGCAGATATCCAGCTTTGAACACCCAATGATGCTTTGGTAATACCCAATAATACAGGTTGTGCTGTAGCAGGTTTTGCATCACGAACTTGAACTAATTTTTTATCGGCTCTACGAAGTATTGAATTTTCTTCTCTCAGTTCACGAAGTGTTACTATTTGACCGGCTTTGTACTTAGTACTTTCGCCATGTTCAGTCACCACTTTTTTATCGTAGATACGATCATTTTCTTCAATAAAGTCGAACCTATCTTCTAGATCTTCTTCTAAGAATTTAGTATCACCTGCATCCACAATTTCAACCTTCTTCATCATTTGACGTACAATCACTTCAACGTGCTTATCATTGATACGTACCCCTTGTAAACGATATACTTCCTGAATTTCGTTTACTACATATTCTTGTACCGCAAAAGGACCCTTAATAGTAAGAATATCGGCAGGAGCTATTTGGCCATCCGATAAAGGAGCACCCGCTTTTACAAAGTCACCATCCTGAACAAGAATCTGACGTGTTAATGGAACTAAATATTTCTTAACGGCACCATCTCTAGCTTCAACAATGATTTCTCTATTACCACGTTTTACATTACCAAATGCAACCACACCATCAATTTCGCAAACTACTGCAGGATTGCTTGGATTTCTTGCTTCAAACAATTCTGTTACACGTGGTAAACCTCCAGTGATATCTCTTAATTTTCCTAATACACGTGGAATTTTCACCAATACCTGACCTGCTTTTACTTCGTCATTTTCCTCAACAGAAATATGACTTCCTACAGGCAAGTTATATTGTTTAGCATCTTTACCTTCAACAATAACGGTAGGTATTTTAGTTTTATCTTTCGATTCAATAACCACTTTCTCACGATGTCCTGTTTGTTCATCAGCCTCATCACGATAGGTAAATCCTTCTAATATATTATCGAACTTAATTTTACCGTTTTGTTCTGCAACAATTACATTGTTAAATGGATCCCATGTACAGATCACTTCTCCTTTTTTCACTTGTTGACCATCTTTCACTGCCAATGTAGAACCGTAAGGAACATTGTTGGTAATTAATAAACGATCATTTTTCACATCCATAATTCTTACTTCACCCGTACGACCAATAACGATATTTACTTTATTTCCTTCGTTATTGAGTGCAGTAACCGTTCTTAAACCATCAAACTGAATGGTTCCTTCGAATCTTGCATTTAAAGAAGATTCAATCGAAGAAGAACCCGCAACCCCACCCACGTGGAAGGTACGTAAGGTTAACTGCGTACCAGGCTCACCAATAGATTGCGCTGCAATGATACCCACTGCATCACCACGTTGTGCTAGATAGCCTGTTGCTAAATTCTTTCCATAACATTTAACACATACACCACGTTTCGCTTCGCAGGTAAGTACAGAACGAATTTCAACAGCTTCAATACCTGAATCTTCAATTTGTTGTGCAACATCAGAAGAAATTTCTTCGCCAGCTTTGATGATTAATTCATCGGTGATGGGATTAAATACATCATGTAAAGAAGTACGTCCTTCAATTCTATCTGCTAATGGCTCAATAATATCTTCATTGTCTTTCAATGCACTAGTAGCAATACCACGTAGGGTACCACAATCATCTTCTGCAATAATGACATCCTGAGAAACGTCTACCAATCTACGTGTTAAATAACCAGCATCTGCTGTTTTCAACGCGGTATCGGCCAACCCTTTACGAGCACCGTGGGTAGAGATAAAGTAATCCAATACATTCAATCCACCCTTAAAGTTAGAAAGGATTGGATTTTCAATTACCTCACTTCCTGAGCTACCACTTTTACGAGGTTTTGCCATCAATCCACGAATACCTACCAACTGTTTAACCTGTGTTTTAGAACCACGCGCACCAGAGTCCAACATCATAAATACAGAGTTGAATCCTTGTTTATCGATGGTCATTTCACGAATCAAACTTTCTGTAATCTTCATATCCACACGACCCCAAATATCAATTACTTGGTTATAACGTTCATTATTGGTAATTAAACCCATATTGTAGCTATCCCACACTTCTTCCACTTCCGATTTCGCAGAATCCAATAATTGGCTTCTTATTTCAGGAACAATCAAATCGTTAACACTGAAACTTAGACCACCCTTGAATGCCATGCGGAATCCAAGTGTTTTAATATCATCTAAGAATTTAGCTGTCTTAGGCACATTGGTAATCTTGATGATATCGCCAATGATCTCTCTTAGGTTCTTCTTAGTTAATAATGCATTTACAAAACCTACTTCTTCTGGAACATGTTGGTTAAATAATACACGACCAACAGTTGTTTCGATAATCTTTTTAGTGATCTGACCATTGATACGAACATTGGCTTTCACCTTGATATTCGCATGTAAGTCGATCTTATTTTCATTGTAGGCAATCACCACTTCATCAAGGCTATAGAATATTTTGCCTTCCCCTCTAATGATTTCAGTGTCTGTAGTTTTTTTACCTTTTGTAATATAGTAAAGGCCCAATACCATGTCCTGTGAGGGTAGGGTAATTGGTGTACCATTTTGAGGATTCAAGATGTTATGAGACGATAACATGAGTAGTTGCGCTTCCAATATTGCCGCATTACTTAATGGAACGTGTACTGCCATCTGATCACCATCAAAATCCGCATTAAAGGCTGAGGTTACCAATGGATGTAACTGTATGGCTTTACCTTCAACTAAACGAGGTTGAAATGCTTGAATAGATAAACGGTGTAAGGTTGGCGCACGGTTTAATAAAACCGGATGACCTTTTAAGATATTTTCAAGGATGTCCCAAACAATCGCTTCTTTTCTATCTACTAATTTCTTAGCCGATTTTACTGTTTTAACAATTCCTCTTTCAATTAATTTTCTAATGATAAATGGCTTGAACAATTCTGCAGCCATATCTTTTGGCAAACCACATTCTTGCATCTTCAAATCGGGACCTACCACGATTACAGAACGACCAGAATAATCAACACGTTTACCCAACAAATTCTGACGGAAACGTCCTTGCTTACCTTTTAGTACATCACTCAACGATTTAAGTGCACGTCCCCCTTCTGCTTTTACAGCATTCGATTTGCGGCTATTATCGAACAATGAATCAATCGCTTCTTGTAACATACGTTTTTCATTACGTAAGATTACTTCCGGTGCCTTGATTTCCAACAAACGTTTTAAACGGTTATTACGTATAATAACACGACGGTATAAGTCGTTCAAATCGGAAGAAGCAAAACGACCACCATCCAATGGAACTAAAGGTCTTAGTTCTGGTGGAATAACGGGGATATATTGCATCACCATCCATTCTGGACGGTTCGTGATACGTGTAGTAGCGTCACGGAAAGATTCTACCACACTCAATCTTTTTAAAGCATCTGCTTTACGTTGTTGAGAAGTTTCTGTTGCAGCAGCATTACGCAAAGAGAAACTTAATTCATCTAAATCTAGTCTACTCAATAGGTCTTGCACCGATTCAGCACCCATCTTAGCGATGAACTTACGTGGATCTTCGTCCGATAAAAATTGATTATCTTTTGGTAAGTTGTCGATGATATCTAGATACTCTTCTTCGGTAAGCAAATCGCCACTATTCAAGTTATCTTTAACACCACCCTGAATTACTACATATCTTTCATAATAAACAATGCTTTCTAATTTCTTAGAACTCATGCCTAATAAATAACCAATCTTGTTTGGCAAACTCTTAAAATACCAAATATGAACTACAGGCACTACCAACTTAATGTGTCCCATCCGTTCACGACGTACTTTCTTTTCTGTTACTTCAACACCACAACGATCGCAGACAATGCCTTTGTAACGAATTCTTTTGTACTTTCCACAGGCACATTCATAATCCTTTACCGGGCCAAAAATCCTTTCGCAAAATAAACCATCACGCTCAGGTTTATACGTACGATAGTTGATGGTTTCGGGCTTTAATACTTCACCAAAACTTCTTTCCAAGATTGAATCTGGAGAAGCAAGGCTTATAGTGATTTGTGAGAAGGTTGATTTGGGACGGTTGTCTCTTTTGATAGCCATATTACAAATTACAATTTTAAATTTAAGATAGTAATCAATCGCTGTTTTAGCGCCTAAAATACAGGCAAACAGATGAATAGTTTTCTAAATTGAAACTAGTTTCAACGGTCTACGACTGTTTTTATGCGCTATATTAGATGGATTGACTTAAAATCATTAAGGCGGCAAAGGTAAGGATACCAATTTAAATAGAAAAGGAAAGTTTTAATGCTTTTTTGTTGAAAATGCCAAAAAATTCAGTTTAACCTAATTTATTTTGAAAATTTACAGGTCACAACGAATGGCATAGCCCCCTCTCCTCCAGCATAAACTTCGCGCTAAAATAGCCTTTTGGGAAAGATTGACAACTCTCAACTTAAAACATGATAAGTATCAGTGATTACGTGATTTCATCCGAATATTTTTGTTGAATAGGAGAAAATTCATGCTAATTACTATTAACGATACAGACCATATCAGCACCATCCAAGAACAGTTCAGCCAATTGTTCCCATTCCTAAAATTGGAATTTTTTAAGAAAGGGCATGCCTTGCAAAACATGGTTGCCACTAAAAATCCGATTACCAATATTAACAAAACACTAGCAGAATATAGAACAGTGGTTAAACCTGGCGAAATTAAAATAGCCCCAGAAATGACTGTAAGCGAATTAGAAAAGCAATTTAATGATATCTACGGCCTATCTACACAGATATTTAGGAAATCTGGCAATATTTGGCTTGTTACTTCCATTACAGATAATTGGACCCTTGAAGAGCAAAATCAACAAGGCGAGTTAATTACGAACCAATTAAACGACCGAAAAACCAAAATAGACTAATACCCTTAAGAATTGAATATTGATGGCTAATTAAGCACATTCATCAGGTATGCTAATTGAAAAAGAACAGCTAGCGAACGATCGCCCATTGCCCAATAAATGAACATTTAGTCTAGCCAATATGCTAATAGTAATAACTTGATATTACTTAAAAAGGAGCCTTCATCATTTAGCCATAGCAAAATGTTTCTATTTGAACCATCCTAATTATTAATACTACTCAACTTATCAAGGTTTAGTATGGTAATTTTACTTACATGTATTTCTATCAGCTTCTCTTCCTTAAAATCGCTCAGCGTTCTAATGGTACTCTCAGTAGCAATGCCTGCTAAATTCGCAAGGTCTTCTCTTGAAATACTAATGGTAAATTGCTTATCCCCTTCATTTTTATACCTGTCGTGTAAGGTAACTAAGGCATCCGCTACTTTTTTCCTAACAGAATTATAGGCAAACTTTAAGAGTTGTTCCTCCTTATCACGCAGGTCGTCGGATAACATTTTTATAAATTTCCGAGATACTTCGGCATTCTTATATACCAACGAATAGAAGTCTTCTTTAGGTATTAAACACAATTCCGCATCTTCTAATGCAGTAGCAGCATCCATATGCTTATTCTCTTCCAATAGCGCTAGATAACCAAAGAAATCGCCTTCCTTATATAATCCTGTAATTAATTCTTTTGCGTTATCGTTGAGCTTCGAGGTCTTCACCTTTCCCTTGCTTAAAAAATAGATGCCCTTTGGATAACTTCCTTCTTTATATATTTCCTCTTTTTTCCGATATACGCGTATATCATGCTCTTCCGACATTTTTTTCAAAGTATCGAACCCTTTTACTTCCTGTATAAATTCATTTAGCCCTTGCAGATCTTTTGAGAAATTTTTCTTAGAAAGCATGGCTTTTTTAAGTCGGCTTTCAATGGCATTCAATAGCTCAATATCGTCGAATGGTTTTGTAATATAATCATCAGCACCCATTTCCATCCCCTTCCTAAAATCTGTTCTTTCGGCTTTGGCAGTAAGAAAAATAAAAGGAATGCCTGCGGTTCTTTCATTTTTAGAAAGCATGTGCAATACGCCATAACCGTCTAATATGGGCATCATGATATCGCAAACAATTAAATCAGGACTTTCTTTTTCGGCTAGCTCCACACCTTCCTTCCCATTTCTTGCAGTAAAAACCTGATAGTGCGCTAGCTGAAGAATTTCAGCGGTATTTTCGCGCATATCGTTATTATCTTCGATTAATAAAATTTTACTACTCATTGCTCTATATAGTTTGGTAATTTGATGAGAAAAAGGGTTCCTTCATCCGGTTTACTTTGAAATGTGATGTTACCATTCATTAGTTCAACATAACGACTCACAATATTTAGTCCCAAACCGGTTCCTTGAATATTGGTAACATTATGCGCCCTAAAAAATCGCTGAAATAAATGCCCTTGCTCTTCTTCCGGAATACCAATACCATAGTCTTGTACACTTATTTCAATGGTATCTTTGTCTACCTTGGTTATTATATCAATGGGCTTATTTTCCGGAGAAAATTTAATAGCATTAGAACCCAAGTTAAATAAAATATTTTTCAAAAACTTAAGATCTAGATAGACTTCTACTAGCCCAACATGATGATACTGAATATTTTGACCTGGCTTTAATACCGGATTTAACTCTTGGAGTACCGATTGGGTATATTCCGAAATATTAAATAACTCGGGCGATGCACTAATATTCCCTTCCTCTAACTTACTTAACGAAAGCATGTCATTTAAGATATCGGTTAAATGACTGATGGATGATTTAATACGTTTAATATGCTTTTCTTGGCTCTCCTTCTCTCCTACCTCCCCATATTTGGTTACGAGCGACAGGGAGGATAGTATGGTGGCAAGCGGTGTTCTAAATTCATGAGAAGCCATCGACACAAACCTACTTTTTAGCTCATTTAGTTCTTTCTCTTTTTCAAGCGCCATACTTAATTCTTGACGCGACTTCTCAAGTTCATGTAAAGCTTCCTCCAAAATCATGGTTCGGTCTTTTACACGCTTTTCTAGCTGATTCGCTAAACGCTCGAGCTCTTCGTTTTGTTTCTTGAATATTTCTTCACTTTTCTTTCGAATGGTAATGTCGATAACGAAGGCAATTACAAATTGGCCAGCATCGCTCGAAAAGGGGCTTAAGCTTATTTCTACGGGGAACTCTACCCCATTCTTTTTAATGCCATATAAGTCCATTCCAATGCCCATAGAACGGGGACGTGGATTGGTTTGATAGGCTTCGCGATATTTTCCATGATCATGCAGTGCCCGCTGCGGAATGAGTATTTCGATAGGCTTTTTTAGTAACTCTCCTTTCTGATAGCCAAACAAGTTTTCACAGGAAGGGTTCGACATAATAATATGTCCCTTGGCATCAACAACTAGAATACCTTCGGTGGCATATTCAAATAAAGCACTGAATTTATCTTCGGGCAACATAAATTATAAGCCTCGTTTTATTTACCTAACACCTCTACTACCCTGCAAAAAATCTTTTTGATAAAAAAGAGCGCATTATTGGCAGTCATCTAATTTCCTTAAAAATAAAATTATGCGGTTGCAGCTACTAATAAGTTGCCCATCATTGCATTCAATTGCGCTTCATAGCCTGCTAAATTTTTCAAAAAATCCTCATCATCAATCACCTTTTGTTCTAACAGCTCACGGTAATAATTAATGCCTTCTATCATGGTACCATAAAAAGCACGTAGGTATTTTAATTTTTTGGGATCTTCAGTACCCGCATTTTCATCTATTTGCTCTTGGAAATAGCTTACATATAGCTGTAACTCTTTATGAAACATATTGGGACGATCTACGTTAGCAAGAATATTGGTTCTTCCATAGATATGATCGGTCATTGTTTTCAAAGAAACGACCTGAGAAAAATAGGCAATGTTTGGACCTGGACAGATGGTAACCCCTGTGGCACTTTTTAATAGCGGCTTGGTTAAGCAGCTACTAGTAGTAGCGTTACTTAATCCCAAACAAAGACACTCTTTATCTAATATAAATTTACGCTGTTTGCTTAACTCTTCGTCCGATAAACCCTGCGATTCTATTTGTGCCAGCTTCAATTTCTGGTATTTGGTAGATGCGGTACAAATAGGTTTCTCCGTAAATTCAGTATTACTTTCTAGAAACTTTTCGGGACATGGACTTCCAGGAAGTCCTGATTCTATACGATACGATTTTTCTATTTCCCCACTGGTTCCCTTCAAGTAGTTAAACCTTACACCCAATGGAGAATATCTACTTAAGATTATATCATCTTCGGTTGAATTGCACAGCTTTTCGATGGTATCTGCATCAACGGTTGTTGCTTCTGGCACCAATAAGAATGGGCTACCCCAGCCTGTTCCATCTACACCATAATAGGAACGTAAAAAGCTATCTTCTTCGGCATTTCCTATTCCTCCCTGCACCGTAATTCTTGTATAAGGAGCTTGTGCGGGCACTTCAATTCCTTTTTCTTGCAATGCTTTGCTATAGATAGTAAACAACTCATCGCACATTTCTTGTTTCTTATTTTTGAATTCATCTAAAATAGGTCCTAGTAAAAAACCGTCGGTGGCAAACGCATGCCCACCACAGTTTAATCCAGACTCAATCCTAAATTCAGATACCCACAAACCTTTCTTAGCCAAATATTTTCCTTGTATCAATGAAGAGCGATAATCACTTACTTTGATAATAATTTTCTTTTCAAAGGCACCATCCTTAATTTTTCTAAACTGGTCGAATCTTTCGATATAGTTGTATAAGCGAGGATTCATCCCAGCAGAGAATATAATCGAAGAATTAGATAGATCACTATTGGCAAAACCCTTTAAAGCTGTTAAAGCATCTGAACCATCTACAATTACATTTCCCTCTTTATCGTAACGATTATTATCTAATTTCGTCATGATATTTACATCAATACAACCAGGTTTAATTTCTTGACGAAGTTGTTGCTGTAATGCCTCTTTTTTATGGTCATCTGTTGCATCAAGCATGGCTTGGTACAACTGTTTTAACTTACTACTATCAGGGAGCATCTCGAAATATTTAACAATTTCGGATCCTTTTTCAAAGGCCAATTCTTTTAAGTGGTTAAACTTATTGTGTACCATTCTATTCACCAAGTTCAAATAATCGGTGACCCTTTTTACCCGATGGTCTAAATCAACCATGGGAATAGGCACATATAATTCATTCAGCTGCGTGTAATAATACTCGCGCATTCTTTCAATTAGGGAATCTTCAATAATCGATATCACGGACGAAATACCATAAGGAGCTACTTTTACCGGCGTATTCACCGTAAAGGCTAGTCCCATAACGGGTATATGAAATGTGTGATCAGAATATGCCATACTCGTGCATTAACGTCTGTTTAAAAAAATATTAGCACGCAAGATAAGTTTAAAAAGCAATTAAAAGCTTATAAAATATCGATTCTCCGCAATTGGTAAGCCATTTATAACCCACCTATATTTGATTGCCCGACTTCATTGCCATTTATCCCCTGCCATTCAAATGCTAAAATACACAAAGCCTTTTATTTATTTTTGCTTTTTCCACCAATATAGACATTTTACCCAACAGCCGCTTATTAACTCCTTATGGGCTCAAATACTTTACAGAGCTGGGATTAAGCCTATCTAGTTACTTAAATTCCAAATATCTGCCTGACTAATAAGGTTTTATGTTTCATTTACCCTTCTACCTTTGCCAATGAGTGAATTCTACTAGCAACTATAAAAAATTAATGAAATGCTAAATTATTTTTTATGGGGAATCTAGGGGCTGTTGGCAGCTTTCTTGAGGACTGGTTCGAGACTTATTCGGAGCAAGTGTATCAATTAGCCTCTAAAACCCAAGCAAGTCTGAAATGAATCTCGAACAAATTTCGAATCGGGTGGGTATGAATTTTTACCCAAAAAAGTGCTTAGTACAGTGCTTGGCCAGGTTACTCTTTTTTAGCTAAATAAAATATTATCGACTGCCCAATACTAAGTTCCTTTATGCTTGGTTGCTTGTAAAAAAGTTTTTCGCCTTACCTCTTGAACAGGAATGCCTTCAATACGACTTTCGAGCCAAGAATTAATGTCGAGGTACATAAATGAGCGACTCTCTAATGCATTTCCTTGCAATGGCTGTAACTTTTCTTTTAATGCTACAAAAGCGGGTATTAATTTTTCGGGCGACAATGAGAATGACTTGCGTATAAATTTAAAGATCTCCTCTTCTACGGTACTCAAACTTTTCATTTTCGCCATAAAACGGTATACCGACTTTATTAAGTATTGCAACAATTGGTAATTACCCAACTCATAGTGCGCTATCAAATGTAATAGCCTTGCATAGCATTGAATGTCGGTTCTAAGATCTACTTTCCAATGAATTATTTTATTCAAATAATCAATAGATTTTTCTTTGTCGCCACTGCCAAAATACAAACAAGCAATCTTATAATAAAACAACAATACCCGATGTCGATCAAGCTGCAGATGATATTCTTCGAGCTGCTGCTCTATCAGCGGAATTAATTGTAACCCTTCTGTAAAGGTTCCTTCAAGAAAGTGTTTATTAATCTTAGCAAGGTGCAGATACACGAAAGTTTGAATACGTGTATTGGCATTGATCATACCATCATGTGAAACCGAAAATGCTTCAAACTGGCTAAGGTATTCGTTATACTTATCGTAATTACTTAAATTAAATTGTGAGCCTAGCAGATTATGCATGCCTCGAATATATTGGCCCGCTTCTACCGATTTCATAAAAGGCAATTCTTCGAAAAGATCAACCCACTTTTTTGTATATCGATAATACATTAAAAGGTCTTGCTGAATAAACCCATACCAACAATAAGATTGATAGAGATATAATTTTTCGTAAAAGCCTAAGTCTTTCAGTTCGTAGGTAGGAAGATGGGTTTCGAAAAAACTTCTTACAGCCTCTAAATCTTTTACATCGCGTGCATGACCATATTTAATATACCAGCTATATAATTCGAGGGCCAGACTAGAAAATTTACTACTCAGCGAAATATGTGAGTTGATATTATCCGAATCATTACTTAACTCTTCGGCACGATTTTCCATGCTTCGGGTAATATGCAATGCTTCGATCTTTTTTTCGAAATTAACCGCCTGTAATTGAAAAATGATTTGATGGTGCTGCTTTGCTGTTTCTTTCAACTTATCTAGCACCTTTAAACTTTGTAGATATAACCCTTTATTATACAGAATACGCGCATAATCTAATTGTTCATGCAATCGTATATCAATATCATTCTCGATAAGTCGAAGACTCGATAAAATTTGTTTGTATAAATGGGCCTTTATATTAGAAAGTTGCTGTTTCTTAATGGTTGGATTTTTCTTTAATAAAATGGCTTCATCGTACGATTCCATTTTATCCATGGCATCGAAAAGCTGAACAATTTTAAGGTCCTCGCCCCCCGCATTTCGATTTACATAGAGCTTAAAGTTGCGCTTTTCGCTTTTTTCGAGCGACTTGATAAGCTGAAATAGTATGTCGGTACTCCTGTTGGGCATCGTAATTAATTTTAGCCAAAACCCTTTACTGGCTTACATTTTAATAAAAAAACATCAATTTGCGTAACGTAGTTACAAGCCTATTTTGTACTATTTTGCCAAGATCGTCAATGTATATTCGTACACTACGGTATTGAAAAATGCCGGCTATTACGAATCAAATGTAAACAACAACAGCTTTTTACGCTCAACTTTTTACTATGAGTAACAACAAAGTCAACATTTTTGATACCACTTTACGTGATGGCGAACAAGTGCCAGGCTGTAAATTAAATACAAAAGAAAAAGTAGAATTAGCCATAGCTTTAGAAGAGTTAGGCGTCGATATCATTGAAGCAGGTTTTCCAATTTCTTCGCCAGGAGATTTTACTTCGGTACAGGAAATTTCAAAAATCATAAAAAATGTAACCATTTGCGGACTAAGTCGCGCGGTTCAAAAAGATATTGAAGTTGCTGCCGAAGCACTGAAATATGCAAAAAGGCCTCGTATTCACACTGGTATTGGCACTTCCGATTATCATATTAAGGGTAAATTCAATTCCACACGCGAAGATATTTTGCAGCGCGCTATCCAATGTGTAAAATGGGCTAAGAACTTTGTAGACGATGTAGAATTTTATGCAGAAGACGCTGGCCGTACCGATAACGATTATTTGGCCCAGGTTATTGAAGCAGTCATTAAGGCGGGCGCCACGGTGGTAAACATACCCGATACAACGGGCTATTGCTTGCCTAACCAATATGGTGCTAAAATAGCTTACTTAAAAAACAATGTAGCTAATATAGATAAAGCCATTATTTCCTGCCACTGTCATAACGATCTTGGACTAGCTACTGCCAATGCCATTGAAGGCGTTATTAACGGTGCCCGTCAAATAGAATGTACCATTAATGGCCTAGGCGAAAGAGCTGGAAACACTTCTTTAGAGGAAGTCGTGATGGTATTAAAACAACATAACGACCTTGGCTATCATACCAATGTAAATGCCAAGCTCTTAAACCCAATGAGTCGACAAGTTACCGAAGTGATGCGCATGCCAGTTCAACCCAATAAAGCCATTGTAGGTGCCAATGCATTCTCTCATTCATCGGGTATTCACCAAGATGGTTTTTTAAAGAGTGCCATCACCTACGAAATTATCGACCCTGTTGAAGTAGGTGCCGATATCTCTAAAATAGTATTAACCGCTAGAAGCGGAAGAAGTGCATTGGCCTTTCGTTTAAAAAATATTGGTTACGATTTTAATCGTAATGATGTGGATGCATTATATCAGAAATTTTTACAACTTGCCGATAGTAAAAAAGAAGTGATTGACGAAGATTTGCACCAAATGGCAAAACAACATGAACCTATCGAAGCATTATAATCATAGATATAGCGTATACCACTTGCCTCATAAGCGAATAGTTTTAGCATGATGAAAAAGAATATTGCAATTATAAATGGAGATGGCATTGGGCCGGAAGTAACCGCTCAGGCTATTAGCGTACTGAATGCGATTGCTAGTAGATTTAATCATGAGTTTACTTACACTTATTGTTTGATGGGCGCTGATGCCATCGACAAAACAGGCAACCCTTTACCTGATGAAACCATCGAAATCTGTTTAAATAGCGACGCCATTCTATTAGGCGCCATTGGCCATCCTAAATTCGACAATGACCCTACTGCTAAAATAAGGCCAGAACAAGGCTTATTGAAACTAAGAAAATCTTTACAACTTTTTTCGAACATACGCCCTATTAATACTTACCCCTCTTTGTTTCATCTGTCACCATTAAAAGAAAAGAAATTAGAGGGTATTGATTTTGTCATATTCCGTGAACTCACAGGTGGTATTTATTTTGGTAAAAAAGAAACAAATATAGAAGCTACCCAAGCCTGGGATGAATGCACCTATACCACTGCAGAAATAGAACGTATTGCCCATGTTGCATTTAAGCATGCCCAGCTCAGAAAAAAAAGATTGACATTAGTTGATAAAGGAAATGTGCTTGAAACATCTCGTTTATGGAGAAAGGTTGTTCAACAACTTGCAACACAATATAGCGAGGTAACCGTTGACTATATGTATGTAGATAATGCGGCCATGCAAATCATTATCAACCCAAAACAGTTTGATGTAATCTTAACAGAAAACATGTTTGGCGATATCATCAGCGATGAAGCAAGTGTATTAAGCGGCTCCATTGGCATGTTACCCTCTGCTTCTTATGGCGTTTGCACCGCATTGTTCGAGCCTATTCATGGCTCCTATCCACAAGCTACTGGCAAAGACATCGCCAACCCCATTGGCGCTATCTTATCGGCGGCGATGATGTTAGACTATTTCGAATTACACGAAGAAGCAAGCTTGGTAAGAAATGCAGTTAGCTGGACTTTGAAAAACAATTTTGTAACAAAAGATATCGACCCCATTAATTTCTATTTTACCTCAACCGTTGGTGAACTCATCAGCGATTATGTGGTAAACAAAATTCATGACGAGATTAACCGTGAAAATATTGAATTAAGAAAGTCAACAATCATCTAATGCCGATACCCTATATAAGTGAGGCAAAGAAAGAAAAAGAATAAAACAAGAATTTGTATAGGGGCATCAAAATAGTTCTTTATTTTTTAAAAAGAGGTGGTACATTCGTTACACGAAACCATTCCTATGTTGCTAAATAAGTATAATAAGGCATCGATACTCCTCACAATAATTATTGTGGTGATCTATCCTATTTATGCAACAGATGGAGGCAGTATTTTTATGTAACAAATAACTAAACATAATAAAACCCGCCTCCCACTTGAGGCGGGTTTTTTATTTTCAGGCACAACAAAAAAAGAAAAATAAATAACCTTTAAAATAAAAAAGACGTATAAAATAATATAAAGAAAATGGGAAACGAATTAAACAAATTTTCGAAAACACTAACACAAGATGAGACACAACCTGCAGCGCAAGCTATGTTTTATGCGATTGGGATGAAAGAAGAAGATTTTAGTAAAGCACAGGTGGGTATTGTGAGCATGGGATGGGATGGCAATCCTTGTAACATGCACTTAAACGATTTGGCAACAACTGTTAAGTCTAGTGTCAATGCAACAGAAGGTTTGTTGGGCCTACGATTTTATACCATTGGAGTAAGTGATGGCACTAGTATGGGTACCGATGGCATGCGTTATAGTTTAGTGAGTCGTGATGTAATTGCCGACAGTATTGAAACAAATGCAGGTGCACAATATTATGACGCCTTAATCACCATTCCAGGTTGCGATAAAAATATGCCAGGCTCTATTATGGCCATGGGTAGATTAAACCGACCAGGCATCATGTTATATGGAGGAACGATTGCACCCGGTCATTATAATGGGCAAGACCTAAATATTGTTTCGGCATTTGAAGCATTAGGACAAAAAATTGCCGGTAATTTATCTGAAGCCGATTTCAAGGGTATTGTTCAAAATAGTTGCCCCGGCGCTGGTGCTTGTGGCGGTATGTATACGGCTAATACCATGGCTAGCGCCATTGAAGCACTGGGAATGAGTTTACCCTATTCTTCTTCGAACCCTGCATTGAGTGAAGAAAAACAAAAAGAATGTGATGCAGTAGGAGCCGCCATTAAATTGTTGTTAGAAAAAGATATCAAGCCTCGAGACATCATGACGCGTAAAGCATTCGAAAATGCAATTACCATTATCATGATTCTTGGCGGAAGCACCAATGCAGTGATTCACTTAATCGCGATGGCAAAAAGTGTTTCTATTAACTTAACACAAGATGATTTTCAAACCATCAGTAATAAAATTCCTGTATTAGCCGACTTTAAGCCTAGTGGCAAATATTTAATGGCTGATCTACATAAATATGGTGGTGTTCCAGCCGTGATGAAATATCTTTTAAAGAATGGCTTATTGCATGGTGACTGTATGACCGTTACTGGTAAAACGGTGGCAGAAAATTTAGCATCTGCCCCTGATCTAGATTTCGATCAACAACAAATCATCATGCCTTTAACCAACCCATTAAAAGCTACTGGTCACCTACAAATTTTATACGGCAATCTAGCTACCGGCGGAAGTGTTGCAAAAATTTCGGGTAAAGAAGGGGAACGTTTTGAGGGTACGGCTAGAGTATTTGATGGTGAACAGGAAGTAATTAAAGGAATAAGAGAAGGCAAAGTACATGCTGGCGATGTGGTGGTTATTAGAAATATTGGCCCCAAAGGAGCACCGGGTATGCCCGAAATGCTTAAACCTACAGGTGCCATCATTGGTGCTGGTTTAGGAAAAACAGTTGCCCTTATTACCGACGGTAGATTTAGTGGTGGTACACATGGTTTTGTGGTAGGGCATATTACACCCGAAGCCGTAGAAGGTGGACTTATTGGACTCGTAGAAGACAATGATATTATTGAAATAAATGCTACCAACAATTCGCTAACCTTAAAAGTGGCAGACGACATTATTGCTCAAAGAAAGGCCGCCTGGAAAAAGCCAGCACCGAAAGCAACAAATGGCGTTTTATTTAAGTATGCAAAACTAGTGAAGACTGCCGCCGAAGGATGTGTAACCGACGAAGATTAATAAAATAAATCCGAAGGCAGTTATAGTTATATTTTAACAACAATAAGCAAACTCGAAGTATATAAAGTTTGATATATGGAAATACTTGAAAAAAACGAAGCCAAGCTCAATGCCGCAACCATTAAGAATATTAGCGGTTCTCAAGCTGTATTGGAAGCCTGCATCGCCGAAAATATTAAAACCATTTTTGGCTATCCAGGTGGCGCTATCATGCCTATCTACGACGCATTGTACGATTATAAAGAACAACTAAACCATATATTGGTGCGCCATGAACAATGTGCTATTCATGCTGCACAAGGTTTTGCTAGGAGTAGCGGCAAAGTAGGTGTGGTGTTTGCAACAAGTGGTCCGGGTGCTACCAATTTAGTGACAGGCCTTGCCGATGCTATGATTGATAGTACACCCGTTGTTTGTATTACAGGTCAAGTATTTGCACACTTATTAGGCACCGACGCCTTTCAAGAAATTGATGTAATCAATATTACCACCCCTGTTACTAAATGGAATTATCAAATTACCGACGCCACCGAAATACCTCACATATTAGCAAAAGCTTTCTTTATTGCTAAAACTGGTAGACCTGGCCCTGTATTAATCGATATTACAAAGAATGCCCAAATACAAAAAATAGATTTCGAAGGATATATAAAATGCGAGCATATACGTAGCTATCGCCCTAAGCCCATCATTCGCAACGAATTTATTGTAGAAGCTGCTAAACTAATTAATGAAGCCAAAAAGCCTTTCGTCATTTTTGGCCAAGGGGTAATCTTAGGTAAAGCAGAAAAAGAATTTAAAACATTTATTGAGAAAGCAGGACTACCAGCCGCATGGACCGTATTAGGACTAAGTGCTTTACCTACCGATCATCCACAAAACGTGGGTATGCTTGGCATGCATGGTAATTATGGCCCCAATGTATTAACCAATGAATGCGATGTTTTAATAGCCATCGGCATGCGTTTCGATGACCGCGTTACAGGCCGTCTAGATAAATATGCCAAACAAGCTAAACTAATTCATCTAGATATTGATCCTGCAGAAATAGATAAAAATGTAAAAGCAACTGTACCAGTTTGGGGCGACTGCAAAGAAACTTTACCCATGCTGACCAAACTGATAGAAGAAAAAAAACATACCGACTGGCTAAATAAATTTAGTGAGTTCTCTCAAAAAGAGTTTGAAATTGTCATCAATGAGGAACTTAATCCCCATACAGAAATGATGACGATGGGCGAAGTTATTCAATCCCTAAACGAACTTACGCATGGCGATGCGATTATCGTAACAGATGTGGGCCAGCATCAAATGGTAGCCTGCCGTTATGCGAAATTTAACCAGTCTAAGAGCAATGTAACTTCGGGCGGACTAGGCACGATGGGCTTTGGCTTACCTGCTGCTATTGGTGCTAAATATGGCGCCCCAGAACGTACTGTGGTTAGCATTATTGGAGATGGTGGATTTCAGATGACCTTACAAGAATTAGGAACCATCATGCAAAACAATATCAACGTAAAAATCTTAATTCTTAATAACCGCTTCTTGGGTATGGTTCGGCAATGGCAGGATTTATTTAACGATAAACGATATTCGTTTGTAGATATCGAAAGTCCTGATTTTGTACAACTAGCAAAAGCATACCACATTGAAGGACAATCGGTAAGCGACCGAAAAGATTTAAAGGAAGCCTTAAGCCAAATGTTAACGCATGAGGGGGCTTACTTGCTAGAAGTAATGGTAGGGAAAGAAAATAATGTATTTCCAATGGTACCACAAGGATGCAGTGTAAGCGAAATAAGGTTACAGTAAAATAAATCCGAGACCCTTCAAAGCAGGTTCAACGATTCATCAACAACAATTTTATCTAATTAAATTTTTCCTCCGGGGAACAAGGATATGAAAGAAGAATTTACGATAACAGTATACACAGAAAACCAGGTAGGTTTACTGAACCGTATTGCCATCATCTTTTCGAGAAGAAAAATTAATATAGAAAGTCTAAACGTTTCTCCTTCCGAAGCCGAAGGTATTCACCGATTCACCATCGTTATTAATGAAATAGAAGAGGTGGTTCGAAAACTGTGCCGCCAAATAGAAAAACAAGTAGAAGTGCTAAAAGCTTACTATAATACGGCCGATGAAATTGTATGGCTAGAATTAGCCTTATACAAAGTACCCACCGATGTAATCGCCGAAAAAGTTAAAGTAGAACGCTTATTGCACCAAAATGGTGCCAAGGCAGTCGTTATTCGAAAGGACTATACCATTTTTGAAACAACAGGACACCGCGAAGAAACAGATGGGCTGGTGAAAGCCCTAGAACCTTATGGCCTCATTGAATTTGTTAGAAGTGCAAGAGTAGCCATTATAAAAGCAAGCAAAGGTTTTCACGAAAAATTGAAAGAATTCGAAGAAACACAACCCGGAGAAGAGGTATCGGAAAACGAATTCCTTAATCAGAAAGAAAGCGTATTTACCATGTAACCAATCTTAATAAACAGAAGTAACAAACACATATTTTTAATCACCAATACCATCAAACATCAAAGAAAATGGCTAATTACTTTAACACACTATCGCTTAGAGAAAAACTAAATCAATTAGGGGTTTGTGAATTTATGGACAGCAGCAATTTTGCGAATGGCGTTAGTGCACTGAAAGGCAAAAAAATTGTGATCATCGGTTGTGGCGCTCAAGGCCTAAACCAGGGTTTAAACTTAAGAGATTCTGGACTAGATGTATCTTATACCTTACGCAAAGAAGCTATAGAATCTAAACGCCAATCATGGAAAAGTGCTACCGAAAATGGATTTACAGTTGGATCTTATGAAGCCTTAATACCTACAGCCGATTTATTAATAAACCTAACACCCGATAAACAACATACCGCTGTGGTAACTGCGGTAATGCCTTTAATGAAAACAGGCGCTACCCTATCTTATTCACATGGCTTTAATATTGTGGAAGAAGGTATGCAAATAAGAAAAGACTTAACCGTAATCATGGTAGCCCCTAAATGCCCTGGATCCGAAGTACGTGCCGAATATGTAAGAGGTTTTGGCGTGCCTACCTTAATTGCTGTTCATCCAGAAAACGATCCTGAAGGTAAAGGATGGGAACTAGCAAAAGCATATGCTGCCGGTACTGGCGGACATAGAGCGGGCGTTTTAAAATCATCGTTCGTTGCCGAAGTAAAATCAGACTTGATGGGCGAACAGACTATTTTATGTGGTTTGTTACAAACAGGTTCAATTCTTTGCTTCGACAAAATGATCGAAAAAGGTATCGAAACTGGTTATGCTTCTAAATTAATTCAATATGGTTGGGAAACCATTACCGAAGCACTAAAACAAGGCGGCATCACTGCTATGTTAGATCGATTATCTAACCCAGCTAAAGTTGCTGCTTACGAAATATCTGAAGAATTAAAAACAATCATGCGCCCCCTATTTCAAAAACACCAAGACGATATCATGAGTGGCGTATTTTCTCAAACAATGATGGAAGACTGGGCCAACGACGATAAGAATCTATTAACCTGGAGAGCCGAAACCGGCAATACGGCTTTTGAAAAATCTACCGCCACAACCGCAAAAATTGGAGAACAAGAATTCTTCGATAATGGCTTATTAATGGTTGCCATGGTAAGAGCAGGTGTTGAACTAGCTTTTGAAACAATGGTTGAATCGGGCATTAAAGCAGAATCGGCCTACTATGAATCATTGCACGAAACACCATTGATTGCTAATACCATTGCACGCAAAAAATTGTTCGAAATGAACCGTGTTATTTCTGATACCGCTGAATATGGTTGCTACCTATTTGATCATGCCTGCAAACCCTTATTGGCTAATTTTATGAAAACGGTAGATACCCATATCATTGGAAAAAATTTCAATGAGGGTAAAGACGGTAGCGTAGATAATAAGAAATTAATTGCGGTTAATAAGGCAATACGTTCGCATCAAATTGAAAAAGTGGGCGACACATTAAGACAAGCAATGACCGATATGAAATCGATTAATACAGGGGCTTAACCCATTTTGGGATTGACCCAGTACTAAATAAATAATACCCTGTTTAGTAACCTTTTATGACGCATTTTTTACAAAAAATGCGTCATAAAAGGCCAAAAACAAAAACATTTCGTAATTTCCGGCGATTGCTTGCCGAGACTGAACAGTTATTGGAAAAAATTTTATACCCTAATATTGACTATGGCAAGTACTACAGGATTATATGATCCATCTTTTGAGCATGATGCATGTGGCATTGGCTTTGTTGCAAATATCAAAGGCAACAAATCGCACCAGATAATTTCTGACGCCCTCACAATCCTAGAAAACATGGAGCACCGTGGTGCTTGTGGTTGTGAAAATAATACCGGTGATGGTGCTGGTATTATGATTCAAACCCCTCATGAATTTTTCTTCGATGAGTGTGTGAAGCTCGGTATTCATCTCCCTGCTTTTGGAAAATATGGTGCTGGTATTTTATTCTTTCCAAAAGATATCAGACTAAAGGAAGAATGCCGCGATACCTTTAATCGCTCGGCCGAAAAACTGGGTCTAGAAATTCTAGGCTATAGAAAAGTACCTGTAAACCCTAGCAATATTGGGCCAACCGCACTATCTGTAGAACCAGTGATTGAACAAGTATTTATTGCTTGTCCAGACTATATATCATCGCCCGAGGCATTCGAAAGGAAGTTATTTGTGCTTCGCAACTATGCACAACATACCATTAATAACGCTGTTAAGAAAGACCCTATTGGTTTCTATATTGCTTCCCTATCGTATAAAACGATGGTTTATAAAGGGCAATTGACAAGTAATCAAGTACGCGGTTACTTTCCCGACTTAGCCAATAAAAGATTAGTGAGTGCTTTTGGATTAATCCACTCTCGCTTTGCAACCAATACATTCCCTTCATGGAAACTAGCACAGCCATTCCGCTATATTGCACACAATGGAGAGATTAATACCTTACAAGGAAATTTAAACTGGCTAAAAACAAGTGAAAATAGCTTCACCTCCCCTTACTTCAGTAAAGAAGAAATGGAAATGCTATTGCCCATCATTTTTGAGGGCCAATCGGATTCTGCTTGTTTAGACAATATGATAGAATTGTTGACCATGTGTGGCAGATCATTACCCCATGTAATGATGATGCTGATTCCAGAAGCTTGGGATGGTAACGAAGAAATGGACCCTATTAAAAAGGCATTCTATGAATTCCATGCAGCTTCTATGGAGCCTTGGGATGGACCTGCCTCTATCTCCTTTACCGACGGTAAAATGATTGGCGCCACTCTAGACAGAAATGGCCTTCGCCCATCGCGCTATTGCGTAACAACCGATGACAGAGTGATCATGGCTTCAGAAACAGGAGCACTTCCTATTGACCAGAAACTTATTAAAGAAAAAGGCCGCCTTCAACCTGGAAAAATGTTTGTGGTGGATATGGAGCAAGGTAGAATTATTAGCGATGATGAATTGAAAGCTACGATCTGTGGACAAAAACCCTACAGCGAATGGCTAAATAAATACAAAATACGCTTAGCCGAACTACCAGAACCAAGAGTGGAATTCTCTCATTTACACCATGACCAAGTATTTAAATACCAAAAAGCCTTTGGCTATTCGACCGAAGATTTAGAGAACATTATTGCACCTATGGCAATTGAGGGTAAAGAACCTATTGGATCAATGGGTACCGATACCCCATTAGCCATATTAAGCGATGAACCTCAACACTTGAGCCACTACTTTAAACAATTATTTGCACAGGTAACTAACCCGCCTATTGATCCTATTCGTGAGCGACTAGTAATGAGTCTTGCTACTTTTGCAGGTAACCATGGAAACCTTTTATCGGAAGCTCCATTAGATTGCCATAGCGTGGCATTGAATCATCCTGTGCTGGGCAATCATGATTTAGAGAAAATTAGAAGTATTGATACCGGCGTCTTTCAAGCAAAAACGCTACAAATGTATTTTAGAGCCGATGGAAAACCTGGCTCATTACAAAAAGCTTTAGATAGAATTTGCCGCTATGCAGTAGATGCTGTTGAAGATGGTTTTGAATTGATTATTTTATCGGATAGAGCAATAGATAGCGATCATGCACCTATTCCTTCTTTACTAGCAACAGCAGCCGTACATCACCACTTAATTAGAAAAGGATATCGTGGCCAGGTAGGTATTATAGTGGAAGCTGGCGATGTTTGGGAAGTACACCACTTTGCTTGCTTAATTGGATTTGGCGCCACTGCTGTTAATCCATATTTAGCATTATCAACCATACGAGACATGAAGATTGAAGGTTTATTAAAAACAAACCTTGAGCCCGAATATCTAAAAAAGAACTATGTTAAAGCAGTCTGTGATGGTTTATTGAAAGTATTCTCTAAAATGGGAATCTCTACTTTGCAATCCTATCAAGGTGCCCAAATATTTGAAATACTAGGTATCAACAAACAAGTAGTTGACAAATATTTTACTGGTGCCACTTCGCGTGTTGAAGGAATGGGATTAGATGAGATTGCAAAAGAATCACTTGCAAAACATGTATTTGCTTTTAGTAAAATTGAAATACCAGTTCAACGTTTACCTGTTGGAGGACTCTACCAATGGAGACGTAAAGGAGAATTCCATTTATTTAATCCACAAACCATTCACCTACTACAACAGTCTACTAGAACAAATGATTATAGTACTTTCAAAAAGTATTCAAAACTTGTAAATGACCAAAGCGAAAAAGCTTGTACGCTTAGAAGCTTACTAGAATTCAAACGCATTCGACCATCCATCTCTATTGATGAGGTTGAACCGGCAGAAAATATATACAACCGCTTTGCTACAGGTGCCATGAGCTTTGGCTCTATCTCGCATGAGGCTCATAGTACGCTTGCCATTGCAATGAACCGCCTAGGTGGTAAAAGTAATACGGGCGAAGGTGGTGAAGATGAAATTCGCTACAATAAATTAGCGAATGGCGATAGCATGCGTAGTGCCATTAAACAAGTAGCTAGTGCACGCTTTGGTGTAACCAGTTTATACCTAACAGAAGCCGATGAGCTACAAATTAAAATGGCTCAAGGTGCAAAGCCCGGAGAAGGAGGTCAATTACCTGGATTCAAAGTAGATGAATGGATTGGAAAAGTACGCCATGCAACACCAGGTGTTGGATTAATTTCTCCTCCTCCCCATCATGACATCTATTCGATCGAAGATCTTGCACAATTAATATTTGATTTAAAAAATGCAAATCGTGCAGCACGTATTAACGTTAAGCTAGTTTCAAAGGCAGGTGTAGGTACAATTGCAGCAGGTGTTACCAAAGCAAAAGCTGATGTAGTATTGATTGCAGGCCACGATGGTGGTACCGGTGCATCGCCCATGAGCTCTATTAAACATACAGGATTACCTTGGGAATTAGGACTAGCCGAAACACACCAAACACTTGTAAAAAATAAATTACGTAGCCGCATCACCGTGCAGGCAGATGGGCAAATGAAAACCGGACGTGATATTGCTATCGCTGCATTATTAGGCGCTGAAGAATGGGGCGTAGCAACGGCTGCACTCATAGTAGAAGGATGTATTATGATGCGTAAATGCCATCTAAATACTTGCCCTGTAGGGGTAGCTACTCAGGATGGTGAACTGAGAAAAAGATTTACCGGCGACCCAGACCATGTAGTTAACTTCTTCAAATTTATGGTGCAGGAACTCAGAGAGATCATGGCCGATCTTGGCTTTAAAACCGTAAATGAAATGATTGGCCAAGTAGATAGCTTGCAACTAAGAGAAAATATAACACACTGGAAATATAGTAAGCTCGACTTATCTCCTATTTTGTATAAAGAACCAGCATCTCCTTATGTAGGATTATACAAACAAGAAGAACAGGATCATGGCTTAGCCGATGTACTAGACTGGAAATTATTAAACGCAGCAAAACCAGCCTTGGACAATCAACAAAAAGTTACGGGCACATTCGACATAAAAAATACCGACAGAACAGTAGGTACTATTTTATCGAATGAGATAACAAAAATTTATCGATCAGCCGGATTACCTACCGATACTATTCATTTTAAATTCAAGGGTACAGCAGGACAGAGTTTTGGTGCATTTAATACACAAGGCGTTACTCTAGAACTAGAAGGCGATGCCAATGATTACTTTGGTAAAGGGCTTAGTGGTGCAAGACTCATTGTATATCCCGCTAAAGAAGCCACATTTATTCCAGAAGAAAATATAATTATAGGAAATGTTGCATTCTATGGTGCAACAAGTGGAGAAGCATTTATTCGCGGAAAGGCAGGAGAACGCTTTGCGGTTCGTAACTCTGGCGCACTAGCAGTTACAGAAGGCGTAGGTGACCATGGATGTGAATATATGACCGGTGGTCGCGTGGTAATCCTTGGCGATACTGGAAGAAATTTTGCAGCAGGTATGAGCGGCGGTATTGCTTATATCTATGATGTGAAAGGCAATTTCGCTACTAACTGTAACAAAGAAATGGTGGATTTGGATCAGGTGGATTCCGATGATGCTAAAGAATTGTATAGCATGATTGAGAAACACTTCCAAAATACAGGAAGTGCTGTTGCGAATTTTATATTGGGTGACTTTGAAAACCAACTAAACAATTTCGTGAAAGTATTTCCTAAAGACTATAAAAAAGTATTGCAAGACAGCAAAAAGAAAAAAGCCCAACCAACTAACTAAAGAACTATTTATAGGGCGTAGGTGTTTTGATGCACCATACAGCAACAATAAATTACTGATAACTTAAAACTTATAATTTATAATGGGTAAGCCAACAGGATTCATGGAATTTACAAGGGAAGCACCGGCAAAAAGGCCGATTACAGAACGTGTAAAAGATTATAAAGAATACGTACTCCCTTTTTCAGAACAAACACTAAATAAAGAGTCCGCTCGTTGTATGAATTGCGGCGTACCCTTTTGTCATAGCGGTTGCCCATTAGGCAATGTGATTCCCGAATTTAACGATGCGGTATATAATAGTAATTGGCAGGAAGCCTATGAAATATTAAGCTCTACCAATAACTTCCCAGAATTTACGGGTAGAATTTGTCCTGCACCCTGCGAAAGTGCCTGTGTATTAGGCATCAATCAGCCACCTGTGAACATCGAAGAAATTGAAAAACATATTATTGAAATTGCCTTCGATAAAGGATTCGTAAAAGCACATACCCCTAATCTACGTAGCGGTAAAAAAGTAGCAGTTGTAGGCTCAGGACCGGCAGGATTAGCAGCTGCAGCGCAATTGAATTATGCGGGCCATACTGTTACTGTTTTTGAAAGAGATGATGCCCCAGGTGGACTTTTGCGTTATGGCATCCCCGATTTCAAGCTTGAAAAATGGGTAATTGACAGAAGAATTCAACTCATGGAAGAAGAGGGTGTTACATTTAGATGTAATGCGAATGTAGGAGTGAATTTGAGCATTAATGATTTACTTAGAGAATATTCGGCCATTGTATTAGCAGGTGGATCTACCGTTCCTCGAGATCTTACTATTACAGGTAGAGAATTGGAAGGGGTCTATTTTGCCATGGAATTCTTAAAACAAAGTAATAAAAGAGTAGCAGGAAAGAACCTCTTTCCAGATACTAACATAGAAAGCAATATTCTAGCTAATGAATTGTTAGCCACCGGAAAAAATGTAGTGGTGATTGGCGGTGGAGATACGGGAAGCGATTGTGTGGGTACTTCAAATAGACAGAAAGCCAAATCTGTTACCCAATTTGAATTATTACCCAAACCACCCGAAAAAAGAACCGCCTATATGCCATGGCCTAGTTACCCAATGATTCTTAAAACAACCACTTCACACGAAGAAGGGGTTGAAAGAAAGTGGGCAATAGCTACCAAAGAATTTATTGGAGACGAAGCAGGAAAATTAAAAGCCTTAAAAATTATTGATCTTGAGTGGAAAGCAAGTGAAGACGGTAGACCTGCTCAATTTCAGGAAATAGTGGGTAGTGAAAGAGCAATACCCTGCGAATTGGCATTGTTGGCCATGGGATTTGTACATCCGCAACATAAAGGGCTATTAAACGATTTAGGTATTGAATTAGACGATCGAGGTAATGTTAAAGCCACCGAAAAAAGCTATCAGACCAATATCTCGAAAGTTTTTACAGCAGGTGATATGCGTCGTGGACAATCGCTTGTTGTATGGGCCATCAGCGAAGGAAGAGAATGTGCACGTAAAGTAGATAATTTCTTAGTTGGGCATTCTGTTCTTGAAAATAAAGACGATTCTATTCTACATACTATGGTATAAAAAAAATAATGGCTTTTTAATCCTGCAAATCCTTAATGGTTTTTGCAGGATTTTTTTTGTCAAATATCAATTAGTGAATGATTCATGGCAATAATTATTATTTATTGAGGAATAATGCAATTTTTTTTGCTTATTATATTAAAAAATATTAAATGTTTATTTTTTTAGTCAAAATATTAAAATTTATACATAATTTGCATCAGAAACATAATATATTATTTTTTATAATTTAAAGCAACCTTTATGAAAACGAACTACCAGAATAGCAATTTAAGCTTTTTATTAACTCAATTAAAGTCATTTTTTACTGGTTTTACGTGTAAAATGGACCTTATTCCGGTGAGAGTAGAAAATAATAATCAGGTATTTGCTGAGAAGTATAAAATCTAACATTAGGATTGTTTTATCATCATGCTATAAATTTATATTTATAATAATATTTGTAAATTAGTTAAAAAGACTAATGATACAAACGCTCTCTTTAACGATACGCTGAAATATGAACAAAAGTTTTGACCTGGGAAATTGGCAGGTATTTCTATTTTTTAACCCAAAAACAAACACGATGCTAAAGAGAACATTAACAGCAATTATGGTCGTTTCAAGCGTTGCTTCAGCAATTAGCCAAACAGATTCAACTAAAAAAGCTGCGCCAGCAGCAACTACTACCTACACGTATTCGGTAGATGCTTATTACAGATACGATTTTAACGATCAACTCAGTAATAACAAAACAAGCTTCACCAATTCAAAGAATTCGTTTGAACTAGGAATGGCGTCAGTAAGAGTAGACCATTCATTTGGCAAAGTAGCTGCAACTGCAGATTTGGGTTTTGGAAGAAGGGCTGAAGAATTTTCTTATCCCGATGGTTCTGGTTATCCAACAGGAACAGGTAATGGTTTCACTACACTTGCAGCTGTTAAACAAGCCTTCCTTAGCTATGCGCCCAATTCAACTATTAAATTTACGGCAGGTAAATGGGCTACTCATATTGGATGGGAGCTTTTAGATGCCTATGCCAACAGAAATTATAGCATGAGCTATGCATTTTCTTATGGTCCTTTCTCACATACAGGATTAAAAGCTGATATCTCCCTAGGAGGAAAGTCTGCGTTTATGATTGGAATTGCAAATCCTACCGACAATGCAACTACTACATCTGCCAATAAAGTTATTATTGCACAGTTCAGCACTGGCTCTAAAGATGATAAATTCAAAGCATACCTTAATTTCCAAGGTGGGAAAGATTTTTCTCAGTTTGATTTAGTATTAAACGCTGTTTTAAGCAGCAAATTTAATATCGACTATGATGGCACTATCAAATCGGCCAAAGTAGTTAATACAACTAATAGTTGGTCAAGTAATGCATTATACTTCAATTATGACCCTAGTAGCAAATTTGGATTAACGCTACGTGGAGAATACTTTGATGATTCTAAAAATATTGCAGGTATTGGAAGCAGTGTATTTCAAACTACCCTTTCAGGAAATATCCATTTAGATAACCTTACACTGATACCTGAAATACGTTTAGATAATGCAAAAGACAATATCTTTTCGAAAAGCGCAGGTGCAGGCACCAAAAGTGATGGAAGCTTTATTTTGGCTGCCGTGTATAAATTTTAGTTTATAAACTATGAATAGCAACCCAATTTTTAATCCAAAACCTTAAACTATGTTTTCAGCAACCTTAAGTTCCCTTAAAAACATGGGTAAAAAGAGAGAATCTTCTTCCCCAAGTTTAAAACTAACCAAAGCAGAAAAATGGCGCTACGGCATCACCATTTTTACAGGAAAGATTTTAGGCGTATTAGTCATCTTAGCTGCTATGAAGATTCTTCCAGGCATGATGGCAACTCCTGTATCTGCTGCAGAAACTTACACAGCGCACGAAACTACCTTAATCAATACCGCCAATACCATCTGGACACTCGTTGCAGCTTTCTTGGTATTTGGAATGCAAGCAGGTTTTGTAATGCTTGAAGCTGGTTTTGCTCGTCAAAGAGAAACTGTAAACGTATTAATGGAGTGTGTTTTTGATACCTGTCTTTGTGGTTTACTTTTCTGGGCCATTGGCTATTCTTTCATGTTCAGTGAAGGAAATGGATTTATTGGATACCATTGGTTTTTTCTACAAGGTGCCCCTGAAACCTACTTTGCAACCGGTATCCCTATATTAGCACACTGGATTTTTCAATATGCATTCGCGGATACTTGCTCTACAATTGTATCTGGCGCTATGATTGGCCGTACAAGCTTTAGAGGTGATATTCTTTATAGCATTGGTATTACTGGCTTTATTTATCCAATTGTGGGTCACTGGGCTTGGGGACCTGATGGATTCCTTGCACTTATGGGCACACCTGGACATTTATTTGCTTCTCTAGGACAAGGCTTCCGTGACTTTGCTGGCTCTACAGTGGTTCATACTATTGGCGGAATTGCTTCTTTGGCTGGTGCAATAGCACTTGGACCTCGTTTGGGCCGTGTATTTAAACGCGACGGTGGCGGACCAATGGCTCCACACAATCTTACACTAGGTGCATTAGGAACTTTCCTATTATGGTTTGGCTGGTATGGCTTTAACCCAGGTAGCACCCTTTCTGCAGTTGATATGCAAGGCATTGGCCGTGTTGCAACTAACACTACCCTTGCCGCCTGCTCTGGTGGAATGGCTGCTATGTATCTAGCACTCTGGTTTGGAGAAACAAAAGGAAAATTTGATCTCGCTTTTACTTGTAATGGTGTTTTGGGTGGCTTGGTTGCCATCACAGCCCCTTGTTATTGGGTATCTCCACTTGGTGCAATTATCCTTGGAGCTGTAGCAGGTATCGTGGTATACTATTCTACTTTATTACTCGAATATTTACGCATTGATGATCCTATTGGGGCTGTTCCTGTACATGGAATGGCTGGTATTTGGGGCACATTGTCTGTAGGTTTATTTGCTTGCGGAAAATATGGAGCAACTGGACCAACCGGCGCGGATAACTCAGCCCCTGTTGCTGGCTTATTCTACGGTGGCGATGCTAGCGTGCTAAAAGCACAAGCGATTGGAACATTCACCATTGCCATCGCTACTTTTGTTATCGCTATAGTGCTTATGTACTTGGTGAAAGCCTTACCTTACCCTTGGAAATTACGCGTAGAACCGGAAATTGAAGAAGGAGGACTAGATCTTTTAGAACATGGTAGTGAAGCTTACCCTGCACAATAAGTATTTAAGTTGATTTTATAAATCAAAAAAGGCCTTTCAGTATTGAAAGGCCTTTTTTGTTGCCCTTTTTAGGCATTTTCTAATTATTTTAGTTAATAAAAAGTTAAAGCGTGCGTTTTCTGAAAAATATAATATCCAATTAAAATAAAATGTATGGCCAAATAAAATTCATTTTCCTACATAAAAAGTTTAATTATCAAGGGACTAGAATAAAATTATTCATTTTTTTTAGGACCACACCGTTTTTTTGTTTGATTCAGCTTTTATTATATAAATTATATTTTTTTTTAAAATGTTATCGTTTTAGAGGGCCTTCTTCCAGTGTTTACTTTATATCAAAATTGTTTGTTCCTTTGTTTTGTAAACGAAAAAAAACAATCAATTAATAAACACACTAACATGAACACTTTAGAAATCGTAGCATCATTTGTAGTTTTAGTTGCTTTCATCGTTGTACCCGCTTTTAAAGGTGCACAGAGAGTTAGCCACAAATAATTATAGTATTAGGATAGTTTTTCCTGTACAATATATTTACTCAAAACTTTCAAGAGACTGCCTAGCAGTCTCTTTTTTTTGGCTCGAACTAATTGCAACGGAAAATTCAAATACTGCTATTGAAATAAAAAAGCTGCCTACTAGAGGCAGCTTTGAATAAGCAGATTTAAGTACTCGCAATTATGCAGAATTTCGTCCCGCATTTATAATACCGAAAGAGCAGCGCATGGCAAGTTTCTCGAAGGTACTCTTCACCGGTGTATCTATCAGCTGTTCTTCTAACTCACGAACTCTAGTGATGGCATACTGCTGTATAGTCACCAACGGTAATACAATTCTTTCTCGCATCTGTATAGAAAGCTGATCTACAGGATAATCCGCCATTAGCTCATGATGACCTGAAAGCTTTTGTACATACTGCTTAGTAAGCTCAAATTCGGTATGCACTTTATTCCAAATTTCTCCATATACCTTATGGTCCGATAAAAAAGCAGTCAAAGGAAAATAACATTTTTTCATAGCCATTTCAGAATTATCGATCAAGGTTTTAAAGAATAAGGATCGATTATACATCGCCTGTAACTCATTCCACTTGCCTTGTTTTTCTAATTGCTGCAATGCCGTTCCAACGCCATAGTAACCCGTCAGATTTTGCTTTAACTGACTCCAAGCACCTACAAAAGGGATGGCTCTAAGATCTTTTAATGTAAGCTTAGACGAGCCACCGCGCTTTGCTGGCCTACTACCGATATTGGTTTCAGAATAGAAACGCAAAGGACTTACATTACCCAAATATTCTAAAAAATAAGGATGTTCCTTAAGTTCTATATAAGATTTATAGCTCTCTTCGGCTAAGGTTTCTAATAAGGCTTCTTCACTTGATTGTAAGGTTACATCATTATTAGACAGAAGGTCATTGTAAATACCCGCGTCGATCATTTGCTCAATATTGTATTGAGCAGAATCGATTGTACCAAAGTTTGAACTCACAGTCTGACCCTGAATCGTTAACTGAATTTCTTTATTTGCAATGTTTTTTCCCATAGACGCATAGAACTGATGCGTTTTACCACCTCCACGAGCTGGAGGGCCTCCTCTACCATCAAAAAACACAACGTCTATACCATATTCCTTAGAAATAGAAGTTAAGGCCTCCTTAGCCTTGTAAATGCTCCAATTGGCCATTAAATAACCACCATCTTTGGTGCCATCCGAAAATCCAAGCATAATCGTTTGCTTATTATTTCGGCTTCCCAAGTGCTGCTTATAAATTTTGTTTTCATACAAATGCTTCATAATCACCCGAGCACTTTGTAAATCTTCAACAGTTTCGAATAATGGTACAATGTCAATTGTTAATGATTCTTTGGTCCATCCACTTAACAATAATAATCCAAATACTTCCATCACATTTAAAGCACAATTACATTGACTAATGATATAACGGTTACATCCTTCTTCTCCATTAGATTGTTGAATTGCTTTAATAGCCACCATCACATCAAGGGTATCTCGATGAACATCGTCGGTAATAAAGATGTTATCGCCAACAGTGCTTGAAACATTGGTCAGCATATCAATTTTTTCATTTTCAGAAAGGGTACTATAATTGGATGGCAATGCGGTTGTATTTGCAGCAATTGAGTCTAATAATTTTCCATGGATGCTACTATCCTGCCGAATATCAAGTGAGGCAAAGTGTAAACCAAAAACTTCAACTTTATTAATAAGTGCTTCGATTAAGTTTACAAACAACCCATTATGCTCATAAATAAGTTTATGTCGAATATGGTTTAATTCAGTTAAAATATCCATCTTACTTAACCCAAACTCCTTACCTGGAACGAACAAATGATCGTACATTGTTTTTTCCATTTTGTTCAAGGCAATATCAACCCCCTTAAAGGTTAATCTACGTTTTAATTTTCGTATTTCTAAGTAATACGATTTTATAATACTTCCATGCAACGCATGAGCCACCTGCACAGTTGTGGAGGCCTTTACAAAAGGATTGCCATCTCTATCTCCACCCGGCCAAAAACCCATCCGCACGATAGGATTATGAAAATTAACAGCATCGGTAAATCTTCCTTTTACAAAAGAAATAATACGACCCATGGCAGGATAAAAAATATTCTCTAAATACCATATTAAGCTAACCGCTTCATCGAATGGTGTAGGTTTTTCCTGTTGAAAGAACGGCGTACGTCCAAGTTGTTGCAAGTAGGAATAAATTTGCTGTTCATTATTCGTATTGACTGCTGTAGTAAGATCATGAATGATCCCTAGTACAGGCCCCCGATAAAATTGCGTAGGGTGTGCGGTTAATACGAGCTGAATATTAAAATCTTCCAACTTCTTCTTCAGTTCTTCTTCTTTATTCTGTTGTTCAACAGCCAATGCCAAATGCTTGAGCGTTCCTTTGCCATTCATATCATGAATTTGCTTAAAGGCGGCATCCTCCAGGGCATCAAATAATACAACCTGTCTTTCAATATATTGAACAAAACGAAAAAGCATATCTAACTTTTCCTTGTCGCTATTTAACGCAGTCTGTTTTTTGAAAAAATCTTCAACAATTGCTGCAGGACTCTCATTTTTCTTGTACCCCTCTTCACAATTCAATAGCAGAAGGGATACAAGAATTCCTGTTTTTTCAATCCTATGAAAAGGCAAAGAAGTAAACAGGCTATTGTATAGCTGAAATTTGATACCTACAAGATTTTTAAATGTCTGCAGGTTGGCGTTATTTGACATGTCTTTGGTTTTAACTATTTACTGGCAAGCAATAGTTTGAGGGTTGAAAATTAATAAATTTTTGCAAGAGTATTTAGAATTCCTTTATCTTCGTCACCGAATTAATGATAAAACAGCAAAATATATCGTCTTTTTTTAAAGCAACCACTGTTGCTTTATCTACTATTATCATTACTAATACTACGATCACCCGTAAAGGGTAGAACCTATTCATATTACCTCGGGCAAAATGCTGTCATATCTTATTTCTAGCAAAATTTTATTTATACATCTCTGTCAAACCCTCTTTTCATGAAAATTTTAAAATTCGGCGGTTCCTCTGTTGCCAATGCCGAGAATATTAAAAAAGTAGTATCTATTATTAATCAACCCGAATATAATAATACCATTGTAGTGGTTTCTGCTTTTGCCGGAGTTACAGATCAGTTAATTTCAACTGGCACACAAGCAGCTAAAGGCGACGAAGTGTATAAAGAAACATTACTAGCATTAGAAAAAAAACATATCGATGCTGCCAAAAACTTATTACCGGTTGCAACACAAAGTAGCTGTTTAAGCAGCATCAAACAACAGTTTAATGAGTTGGAAGATATTTGCGAGGGCGTTTTTCGTTTAGGTGAACTATCTAACAGAACCCAGGATCGAATTATTAGTTTTGGAGAACTGCTTTCATCCAAAATTATTGCCGCATACCTACAATCTATGCATATTGCAAATGAATGGATTGATAGTAGAGAGCTCATCAAAACAAATAGCAACTTTGGATTTGCAACCGTTGACTTTGCCCTCACCAATCAATTAATCGTAGAAAAAATTAAAACTGCGGCAAATAGCTTATTCATTGTACCTGGTTTTATAGCTAGCGACACAGAAAAGCATACAACCACATTAGGTCGTGGTGGATCAGACTATACGGCTTCTATTTATGCAGCGGCTTTAGACGCGCAAGACCTAGAAATATGGACAGACGTTACGGGCATGATGACTGCAGACCCACGTTGGGTTCCTAATGCCAGAACTATTCAACATATCTCTTATCGTGAAGCAATGGAGCTATCCCATTTTGGCGCAAAAGTCATTTATCCGCCCACTATTCAACCTGCCATGCAAAAAGGCATTAGCATATGGGTAAAGAATACTTTTGCACCTGCTGAAGCTGGCACCTTAATAGAACACCATGTTGCTGGTAATGACAGAAGCGAAATCATCACTGGCATCTCTAGTATCAACCAAGTTTCTTTGTTGAGTCTAGAAGGTAGTGGCATGATTGGCATTCCCGGATTCTCCAAAAGGTTATTCGAAGCATTAGCAAGCCAACACGTAAATGTGATCTTAATTACACAGAGTTCGTCTGAACACTCAATATGCGTAGCAGTGAACGCTACAGAAGCCCATAAAGCCAAAGCAATTGTTGATGAAACATTTGATATAGAATTGCAATCGGGCAAACTAGATCCATTAAAAGTAGAAAATGGATTATCGATCATTGCACTAGTTGGCGATAAAATGCAGAGTCATCCAGGCATAGCAGGTAAAATGTTTAGTGCACTAGGACGAAATGGTATTAATATCAGAGCCATTGCCCAAGGTTCATCAGAGAGAAATATTTCTGCGGTAGTATCATTCAATGATATTAAAAAAGCAGTCAATGTGTTACACGAAGCCTTCTTTGAAACATCGTACAAACAATTAAATGTATTTATTATTGGTGCTGGTAATGTGGGAGGCAAATTAATTGAACAAATTAAAAAGCAACAAGACTATTTATTACAACACTTAAATTTACAATTACGTATCACTGGTATTGCCAATAGTAAACAGGTATTATTGAACGAGGAAGGCGGCATCGACTTATCGAATTGGAAAGAAGCTTTACAAAAATCATCGGCAATACCCCTAAACGATTTAGTTGAAACCATCATCAATAAAAATTTGCGTAATAGTGTATTTGTGGATGTTACTGCCAATGCTCAAGTAGCTTCCGTATATGACAAACTACTAGCAAAAAGCATTTCGGTTGTGGCATGTAATAAAATTGCAGCTTCTTCTTCGTACGAGAATTATAAAAAGCTAAAGTCGCTAGCCAAGGAATTCAATGCTCCCTACCTTTTCGAAACCAATGTTGGCGCTAGCTTACCCGTAATTGGAACGTTGAATGACCTGATTAGAAGTGGGGATCAAGTGAATAAGATACAGGCCGTACTATCTGGTACACTTAATTTTGTTTTCAATCATTATGATGGAAAAAAATTGTTTGCCGAAGTAGTAAAAGATGCACAAAACGAGGGATATACCGAACCTGATCCAAGATTAGATTTAGGCGGAACAGATGTCATGCGCAAGATCATGATCCTAGCACGTGAGGCTGGCGAAAAAATAGAGATGGAAGATATTAGCAATAATGGCTTTTTGCCTGCTTCTTGTTTCAATGGATCGGTCGCAGATTTTTATACCGAAATGGAAAAGCATGAAGCCCATTTCAAAGCATTATATGAGGCTGCAGCAAAAGAAAATTGTAAACTTAAATTTGTAGCTAGCTTCGAAAATGGCAAGGCCTCTGTAGGTTTGCAACATATTCCTACTAATAGCGATTTCTATCATTTATATGGGAAAGATAACATTGTTTTATTCTATACACAACGTTATCCCGAACAACCATTGGTAGTAAAAGGAGCTGGCGCTGGTGCCGATGTTACGGCTAGTGGCATATTTGCAGATATAATAAGAGTTGCTAGATAAATTATTATTATGAAAGAAGTAAAAGTACTAAGCCCTGCGACTGTCGCAAACATTGTTTGTGGTTTTGACATTCTAGGCTTTGCATTAAATGGTCCGAATGATGAATTTACCATTTCTTTAAGTGAAGAGAAGGGTATTACCATCGTTAATGATGATGAATATAATCTGCCACTTGACCCAGAAAAAAATGTTTCGGGCGCAGCCTTATTAGCGCTACTTGACGAGACGCCCGACATAAAAGGATTTAAACTTATTAGTAAAAAAAATATTAAACCCGGCAGTGGTATTGGATCTAGTGCTGCTAGTGCTGCTGGTGCTGTAGTGGCGGCCAATTATCTATTAGAAAATAGATTTACCAAGGAAGACCTCGTTCGGTTTGCCATGTTTGGCGAAAAAGTGGCAAGTGGCGTTAAGCATGCCGATAATATTGCGCCGGCCATCTATGGAGGTGTAACACTTATTAGATCTATTTTTCCTTTAGACATCATAAGTATTGATGCCCCCGAATTACATGTAACGGTGGTTCATCCACAAATAGAAGTTCGCACTTCCGATGCGCGGCAAATTTTAAAACAACGCGTATTACTCAAAGACGCCATCAAACAATGGGGAAATATCGCTGGCTTAGTAGCAGGATTTTTAAAACACGATTATGATTTAATTGGCAGAAGCCTAGAAGATGTTATTATTGAACCCGTTCGAAGCATCTTAATCCCTGGTTTCGATGAGGTAAAAAAGAAATGTAAAGAAGCAGGTGCATTGGGTGGTGGCATCTCTGGCTCTGGTCCTTCTATCTTTATGCTAAGTAGAGATGCTACTACCGCTAGGGCTGTTGAAACAGTTATGATAGAAGTCTATGAAAAAATGGGCTTAGCCTATCATACACATGTAACAACCATTAATTCGGAGGGCGTAAAATTATATCACTAACTCATTATTTACCATTCGGCATGAACTATTATAGTCTTAACCATCATTCACCAAAAGTTAATTTTTCTGAAGCAGCCTTAAGAGGTCAGGCACCCGATAAAGGTTTGTACTTCCCCGAAAGCATCCCACAAATTTCGAAAGATTTTATTACGCAAATCCAAAAATACTCAAAAGAAGAAATAGGATATACGGTTATGAAACCATATGTAGGTGATAGCATTACGAGCAACGACCTACAACAAATTATTAACGAAACAATCAATTTCGAATTTCCCTTAGTAAGGATTACTGAAGAAATTTATTCGCTAGAGCTTTTCCATGGTCCTACCCTAGCATTTAAAGATGTAGGGGCAAGATTTATGAGTAGGTGTCTAGGCTATTTTAACCGCCATGCCTATCATCGAACTACCGTGCTTGTTGCAACCTCAGGCGATACAGGCGGAGCCGTAGCGAATGGCTTTCTAGGCGTTGATGGCGTTGATGTAATTATATTATACCCTTCGGGAAAAGTAAGTAAAATACAAGAATTACAACTTACTACACTTGGCCAAAATATTACCGCATTAGAGGTAAACGGAACATTCGATGATTGCCAAGCCATCGTGAAGCAAGCGTTCATGGATAATGACCTGAATCAAAAAATAAACCTTACTTCTGCTAACTCTATAAATGTTGCAAGGTGGTTGCCACAGCAACTATATTATTTCTTTGCTTATCAACAATGGCAAGAGGAAGAAGCGCCTATTCTCTCTGTACCTAGTGGCAACTTTGGAAATATTTGTGCAGGCATTTTAGCCTATATTTCTGGACTACCTGTAAAACATTTTATTGCAGCTTGCAATGCCAACGATGTTGTACCAAAGTATCTAGCAACGGAAGAATATATACCAAAGCCTGCCATAGCCACCATTTCGAATGCCATGGATGTTGGCAACCCTAGCAATTTTATTCGCATCATGGAATTATTTCATCAGCAATTTAGCGAATTAAAAAAAATGCTTAGTAGTGTGAGCATCGATGATGCTTTAACCGCAGAAACCATCAAAGAAGTATTCCAGAAACATCGCTATACATTAGATCCGCATGGTGCAGTAGCATACCATGCACTTAACAATTATCTAAAAAATCATAGTGGGAAAGGCCTTATTTTAGAAACAGCACATCCCGTAAAGTTTCCAGATACTGTTGAAGATGCAACAGGAAAATCTATTGAATTTCCTGAACAGGTGCAACATTTATTATCGGCCGAAATGAAGCGTATTGCCATGAATGCAAACTTCAATGATTTCAAAGAATGGCTGATGAACAGATAATTATTTAAAAAAACTGTGTAATGAAACTCCTATCCCATTGGGCCATATTTTCCTTGAACGAAGTCAATACAGAGTCATTTGTTCAACAAATATTAGCAGGAAAAGCACCCGCACCCTTCCACAGTTTTAATATTCAATGCGGGGAATTCTTCTCCCCTACAAGATTAGCGCAAATAATCGAAGAGGAATCAAGACGAGATTACATACTTGTTACGAATGATCTAAAGCGGCCCCTTGGTAGTTTATCTAGTGGCGAACAAAAAAAGGCCTTACTAGTGCATATACTAGCGCAAAAACCCGATTACATTATACTAGATAACCCTTACGATAATTTAGATACCCACTCGCAGCAGTCTTTAAAAGAAATGCTGACGCAGGTTGCTACTCATACCACCCTTCTACAAATAATTTATCGAAAAGCAGACCTTCTTCCCTTTATACAGGAGGCAGTTCGTTTAGATGAAAATAACAGTGTTACAAGGATAGACTCTATTGCTGAATATATGCATCAACTAGCAATAGATCATCCACCCATTATTGCAAACAAGATCCCAAAGCCCTTACATGATTATCCATTAACAAATAAACAACTTGTAAGTTTTACAGATGTAACCGTTGAGTATGAAAATAGGCCGATATTAAAAAACATTCATTGGACAATCAATGCAGGAGAATTTTGGCAACTGATAGGACCCAATGGATCGGGCAAAACTACCTTACTAACCATGATTACAGGCGATAATGTAAAGGGATATGGCAAAGACTTAGTATTATTTGGAAAAAGAAAGGGAAGTGGTGAAACCGTATGGGAAATAAAACAAAAGATTGGATATGTAACGCCTGCTATGACCAGTCTATTTAGCACTCGACACACATTGGAGGATATGGTAATTTCTGGTTTTTTTGATTCCATTGGCTTATATGTAATTCCTTCGGAGCTGGAACGAAGATTAGCAAATGAATGGTTGTCGGTGATGGAGTTAAGTCATTTAAAAGATAAAGTATTTTGTGAACTTTCCTTAAGCGTACAGCGAAAAGCATTAATTGCTAGGGCAATGGTAAAACATCCTCCCGTCTTAATTTTGGATGAACCTGCTTTTGGATTAGACGACTACCAGACGGCCATTGTAACCGGATTAATTAATAAAATAGCAGCCGAAAGCAATACTGCCATTATATATGTTTCGCATAGAGCAGAAAAAAGTCTTAGCCCTCAATTTATTTTCGAACTAACCCCTAGTCATGAAGGATCCACGGGGCTTGTTAAGCATATTTGAATAGTCTAATTATGACTAGTGCACTGGAATCAACTTCACAAACATGGGCTTATCTACTTGTATCTGAACACCTGTTGGCTGAAGATATCCCGTACTCTTTATAATATTAAATACCACAATATTATTGGTATCTCTATTTGCTACTAGCAAAAACTTACCAGAAGGGTCAATCGTAAAATTTCTAGGATGAATACCTAAGGAAGACTGGTGACCTACTTCTGTTAATAAGCCCGTAGATCCTACTCGATAAATGGTAATATCATTGGCGGTACCGCGATTACTGGCATATAAATATTGACCATTGGGTGTAAGGTGTATATCTGCACTACCCATATCATTTTTATCGCCCACAGTACAAGATTGAATAGTTTGTATCTCTGTTAATTTTCCTTCATGATAGGCATAAGCAATTACTTTACCAGATAACTCATTAATTAAATAGGCAAACTTATTATTGGGATGAAAACTAAGGTGTCGAGGTCCAGAACCATCCGGAACATCGGTAGTGATGGCTTCTTCCGATAGGGGCTGCTGGTCGTTATTTCCATTAAACTGATACTGATATATTTTATCTGTTCCCAAATCATTAGCGATCACATATTTTTCGTTGGGCGAAAAAAAAGCACAATGAACATGTGGCTTAGACTGCCTCGTAAAATTTACACTATAGCCCGTATGATCAATTGTTTGCACTGGAGCTTGTAAAGAACCATCTGCATTGGTTTTTAATGCACTTAAATTTCCACCGGCATAATTAGCTACTACCACCCATTTACCAGAAGAATCTATATCCACAAAACAAGGACCGTCGCCCCCACTCGAAGTACGGTTAATAAAATGCAATTCGCCTTTAATTTTATCAAAAGAAAAAGCGCTTACTTCTCCTTTCTTCTCTTTACTATTTTCATTTACCGCATACACATAATTGGCATGCTTAGAGAAGGCCATATAGGTAGGATTTTCTACTCCCGACACCTTACTAACAAATGAAGCCTCCCCCTTGGTTAGATTAAATTTATACACACTTATTTCGGTAGTAGCGGTCCCCACAAATAAATAGTAATCGTTTGTTTGTGAGAAGCTACACATAGAGAATAAACACAATAAAATAGAGATGGCATAACGCATAATAAATACTTTATGGGAACAAGTTAACAATTTTAGTCAGCATCGCAAAATAGGCAGACCAGCAATAATTGCATGAAGCTTTTTGTAACTAATACTATCAATGAATCCACAATGGCGTAAACTAGTAATTGGATTGTTCACAAATAACCGGAATTTCAACATCAATCAAGACATTCAGCTTTACCAAGTTTACAATTACTATTATAAAATTCAAATCAAACTATGGTATAACTTTAAAATAAAGCATATATAAGCCACTCTTATTAAGAGTGGCTCATCAGTAGCTTGTATGAGGCTTATAGGTAGCTTATAGGAGGCTTATTAAGGGATGATTAAGGTAAGTGTAACACATTGTCCTACACTAGAACAACTTGAGTATAAAAATGGATGGAACGAATGTATACTTGACCAAGAAAAGCAATTATCCTTTATCGATGGTCATTGATTGCCTTTGTAAATAGATCGTTGCAGTAAGCCAGCCTATCATTGAGCCCAAGCAAGCACCGGCAATAACATCTAATGGGTAATGAACGCCCACATATACCTGAGCATAGCTAACAATTGCAGCCCATAGTATCAATGCCCATTTCCAACGTTTAAATACATCTTTTAAGGTCATAAAAATAAATACGGCAAAGCCAAAATGATTGGTTGCATGCGAAGAAGTAAAACTATAACCACCCGAACAATGACTTACCATTAATCGTACATGAAATTGTAAAAAATCATCCGCACAGGGCCTTGGTCTTTGTATAAACAATTTAACAAGGTGACTACTAGTTTGATCGGTTAATACAACTGTAATAAGCGCAAACAGTATCCATAACCAAGCTTTATGTTTGAAGTTAAGGAAAAGAAATAGTATCAGAAAAAGGTATAATGGAATCCAAGTATTTGCATCTCTGCATAAAGGCAAAATAGTATCTAGAAAGGGAGACGTTAATTTTGTATTAATTAGAAGAAAAAACAAAGTATCCCAAGCGTTAATTATAAACCATAGCTTTTGCCAGAAACTTATTGCGATCATTTGTGTCATCATATAGCAATAAAGATAAAGGAAGCCAAGCGGATATTAAAGTAAATTTCATTCCCCTTAAAAGGATTCGTGTTAAACATCGATTTACTCCTTCATTTTTAAACTTGTTTTACTATGTTTGCATTCCCCTTAAGCGTTTACAAAAAGAACAACTATGGCACTAATTAAAAGCATTTCAGGAATAAGAGGAACGATTGGCGGAAAACCTGGGGAAACATTAAGTCCTTTGGATATCGTCCGTTTTACAGCCGCATTTGGCAGTTGGCTTTCAAAAGAATCAGACAATAGAAAAATAATCATTGGCCGTGATGGAAGAATCAGCGGTGAAATGGTACAACGTTTAGTAATCAGCACCTTAAATGCACTTGGATTTAATGTAATTGATGTAGACCTGAGTACTACGCCTACGGTAGAAATGGCCGTTATTTTTGAGGAAGCGGCTGGCGGTATTATTATTACGGCAAGTCATAACCCCAAAGAATGGAATGCCCTAAAGCTTTTGAATAGTCAGGGGGAATTCATTACCGGAGAAAATGGTGCTTCGGTGCTAGAGATTGCATCGAAAGATGAATATGAGTTTGTGGGTGTTGACAAATTAGGCAGTTATCAAACCAATAGCACACTATTACACCAACACATTCAGGCAGTTATAAATTATCCACTGGTAGATGTGGCTGCTATTAAAAAGAAGAAATTTAAAATTGTTTTAGATGCGATTAATAGTACTGGTGCTATTGCGGTGCCTGAACTATTGAAGGAATTGGGTGTAAAAGATATTACGGTACTAAATGCTGAAGTCACCGGTAAGTTTGCACATAATCCTGAACCACTTCCCCAACATTTAACAGAATTATGCAATGAGGTAAATAAACAGAATGCAGACTTAGGCATTGCCGTTGATCCAGATGTTGACCGTCTTTGTTTTGTTTGCGAAGATGGAACCTTATTTGGCGAGGAGTATACCTTAGTGGCGGTGGCCGATTATATATTACAACACAGGAAAGGAAATACGGTTAGCAATATGTCTTCAACGAGAGCCTTGAAAGACATTACCTTACAACATGGAGGTACCTATTTTCCTAGTGCTGTAGGAGAAGTGAATGTAGTTACCAAAATGAAGCAAGTTCATGCTGTCATTGGTGGCGAAGGCAATGGTGGCATTATTGTGCCAGATCTACATTATGGACGTGATGCACTTATTGGGATTGCCTTATTCTTAACCTATTTAGCCAAAGAAAAGAAGTCTGCACGTCAGCTGCGCAATACCTATCCCAATTATTTCATGAGTAAGAATAAGATTGAATTACAGCAGGGAGTTGAAGTAACCAAAATATTCGATCACATTATTGACAAGTATAAAAAATACCCTATTAATACCGAGGATGGTCTAAAAATTGAGTTTGAAAGCGACTGGGTACACCTTAGAACAAGTAATACCGAACCCATTATTCGCATTTATGCTGAAAGCAATTTCGAAACCACTGCCGATAATATCGCCAAACGCATCATGCAGGATATTCGGGAAGCCATGTAAGCATTCGCATATGCAATTAAACAATTCCACAAAACGAATCCCACTTCGGTGGGATTTTATATTTTTGCATGATAAGGGATAAAATGGCTTAAGTTTCGTTGCACTAAACGTTATCATTGAGCGTATGAACCTCTAAAATGATTTTTAAATTTTACGCACTAGCATGAATAATAGAATTTATTTCGACAATGCTGCCACTACATCTTTAGACCCTGAGGTATTAGCAGCCATGATGCCCTATTTGACCACTCATTTTGGCAATCCTTCCTCTATTTATAGCTATGGAAGAGAAAGTAGAATGGCTATTGAACATGCAAGAAAAAAAGTTGCCAAAATATTAAATGCTTATCCATCAGAAATTTTCTTTACCTCTGGTGGAACAGAAAGCAGCAATACTGCTATTACCGCTTCTGTTATTGACTTAGGCTGTAAACATATTATTACTTCCAGGATAGAGCACCATGCCACACTTCATACGGTGGAACATTTATATAAGTCAGGCAGCGTAAAATTAAGTTATGTTAAATTGCTAGCGGATGGCCACATTGATTTAACAGACTTAGAACAGCTATTAGCAACAAGCCAAGAAAAATGCTTAGTTACTTTAATGAATGCGAATAACGAAATAGGCAATATTACCAATATTCATGCTGTTGGAAGTATCTGCAAAAAATACGATGCCATTTTTCATAGTGACACTGTTCAAACTGTTGGACATTTTCCATTCGATCTTCGTAATACGCCTGTTGACTTTATTACAGGTGCCGGTCATAAATTTCATGGCCCCAAAGGGATTGGCATGCTGTATGTGAATGAGAATATAAAAATACAGCCGCTTATTATGGGTGGTTCACAAGAACGAAACATGCGGGCTGGTACTGAGAATTTATATGGCATTGTAGGTTTCGCAAAGGCCTTAGAATTAGCCACTAATAATTATGACGCAGAAAGTAAAGCCATAAAAGAACTTAAGTTTTATATGGCCGATCAACTCCAAAAGCATATTCATGGCATTAGCATAAATGGCGATTTTGAAAATGGCTTATATACCGTGCTCAGTATAAATTTTCCCAAAACAGAAAAAAGTGAAATGATTTTATTCAACTTAGACATCAATCATATTTGTGCATCGGGAGGCAGTGCTTGTACGAGTGGTTCAGATATAGGCAGCCATGTGATACGAGCCATCAATAACAATCCTAATGTAATTACTGTTCGGTTCTCCTTCGATAAAAACAATACCAAAACTGAAGTAGATACTGTAGTTGCGAAGTTGAAAGAATTAATATAATACAAGTATTACTGTTTTACTTTAAATGCGACTCTCCTATTCGAAGCTTGGCCATCAGCCGTTTTATTATCAGCAATCGGATACAGATCACCATATCCGGTAGCCGTTAAACGGCTATCACGAATCCCTTTCTTGACCAAGAAAGCTTTAACAATATCGGCTCTTTTTTGAGACAATAATCTATTGATGCCTTCATTTCCAGTATTGTCGGTATAACCTTCAATTAAAATATTTAATGACGGATGTGCAGCAAGAATGCTAGCTGCCTTATTCAACTCGGCCATAGCGCCTTTAGACAAAGTACTACTTCCTAGTAAAAATTGAATATTCTTTTCTTCAAAGCCAAATGCTTTTATTTCTGGACAACCATGATTAGCAATCGTTCCTTTTTCTGTTGGACAGCTATCTTCTTCGTCATTAACACCATCTCCATCTGTGTCTGGCACTGGACAACCCTGATATCGCGCAACACCGGGAACAGTAGGACATTTGTCTTCTTCGTCATTTATTCCATCTTTGTCTGTATCGGGAATTGGGCAGCCATTATATTTAGCTAGTCCTTTTACCGTAGGACATTTATCGTTTTCATCATTAATACCATCTCCATCTGTATCTGGTATTGGGCATCCACCATATTTGGCGATTCCAGGCATGCTAGGGCACTTATCTTCACTATCTACGATACCATCTCCATCTGTATCCTTTTCAACAATAATGGGCAGCGCTGGCAATGGGGCTATCTTAGTTCCTTTTTTATCGCTTAAAGGCGAACTAAACGCAATTGAATATTGAAAGTGATAATTGGTATTATCTGAAACACGAAGATTATACAGACACTGAAGATGAATAAAATTACTTTCTCCAATATTAAATTGAAGTCCACCACCTGAAGGTATATAAGCACCAAAATAATTACCTCCTAACATTGATACGCCAAGGCCAACCGATAAATAAGGGACCACAAAATAATTATCTGTTAATAGCTTTGCGTTAACACCCGCAGTAGCTTCTAATAAAAATTTGTCTTGACCTGTTTTACTACCATTAAAGAAAGTATAATTTAATGAGCTTGCATTTAGATTTGCACTGAAATCGAGATAATTACTGAATCCTTCCATGTATTGAAGTCCAAATCCTGGCGTCATACTACCTATTTTAGCCCACTCTCCATTACCCAATACTTCTGTAAATGAACTATGACCAATTAGATCGGGTGTGGTGAAATCTTTTAAAAAGAAATGAATACCCAATGTGGGCATTTTTTTGAAGCTAATTGTTCCCTGACCAAAAGCAGTGGAGGCCAAAACTATTGACACCAAAAACATTACTATTTTCTTCATAAACAGTCTTTTTGTTAAGAAAATGAGATGCGTGTTTTATACCCTGAAAGTAAAGATTTTTTCTACAAATGGTAGGCTTATTTTGATTTCTCCTTTGAAATTTCTTCGATTTTTACTCTTGTAAGCCCATGACTAAAGAAACTTAATTTTTTGGCTGCTTCCCTACTTAGATCAATAACACGACCATGATGCGCCATTTTTTCATGCATTCTATCGTTTATTTTCACAATAACCGATTTATTATTACGTAAATTGGTAACTTTTACCCAAGTATTCAATTTGTAGTTATTACTAGCTGCTGTTAGTTTGCTATTTCTAAATATTTCACCTGTAGCAGTTTTGGTACCATCCAGATTGGCACTATAAAAGCTAGCAATACCTACAATTACTTTAGGTTTATGCAATGGAACGCTATCTTTTTGCGCATGGGAGAGTACTGAAAAAAGAATAAAAATCAATATCGCCAACGGCTGTTTCATACGGCTTAATTTATTAATGAGTGTTGTTTTTAACCTTAAATATGATGAAAAATAAACAAACAGGTTGGATATTTCTCAGTTTCATTGTTTTTGTTTTTACAACTGGCTGTAGCTCTTTGCCAACTACCATGCCAAAAAAAGGAGAACCTCTGAAAATAATCAATGACTTTAGTACTTATAAAAAACTGATACGGCTCGATTCCAATCAACAAATGAGAAGTATTCAGCCAATGCTTCCTAACATTATTCTTGATCTTCGTTATGCTTCTGAAAATAATTTCATGCATCGAAGAATGTATCCCGCTAACCTCAACTATACTTTTTTGCGTTTGCCCATCATCAAGGCGCTTGCATTAGCAGAAATAGAATTAAATAAAATGGGATATGGCTTAAAAGTATTTGATGCCTATCGGCCCTATGCTGTAACTAAAAAATTCTGGGAACTAGTTCATGATGAAAAATATGTTGCGAATCCGAAAAAAGGAAGTGGACACAATCGAGGTACAACCGTTGACCTTACCCTTGTTAATTTAAAAACAAAGGAAGAACTAGAAATGGGAACCAACTTTGACAATTTTACAGATACGGCTCACCAATCATTTAAAGCCCTTCCTAGCCAAGTGATCCGCAATCGAGCCCTTTTAAAGAACAGCATGGAATCGGTTGGATTTAAAGCCCTTGAAACAGAATGGTGGCATTATAGCTGGATTAGCTCAGAAAAGTTCGATGTGCTAAATCTTAGATTTGAAGACCTGCTAAACAGTAGATAGCATTCATATTGGCTAATTGTTTACAACTTAGCATGACTAATGCTTAAATTTCTCTACTTTCTCATTGCCTGTAATATTCCCCTCACTCCTAATTTGTATTTGGAGGCTACTAATCCACTCGTTACAACCGCGCGAATAAAGGTATTCATTTACTTCATGAATCACTTTCATCACTTCGTCGTAATTGCCTTCTAAAACGGTTGCAAAGGGCCCTACTTCGTATTTTATCCCCGACTGCTCAATAATGGCAATTGCTTCATCTACCCACTCGTAAGGATGCTTATCCAAAACGATGGGTATAATTTGGATCGATGCGTTAATGATATGTTTATGCATAAATTTGTTTTTGGTAGTCTGATAGGCGTACAGAGATAAAAAACAATTATTAAGCTATTGGAATAACATCAACCACAGCGTCTAAATTTATGACACCATATACATGTGGAAATTCTTCATTCACCGATGAAGAATAATCAAATTGTAGCTTATGCGTAAGCTTAGTTGTATCAATCACCAATTTTACCAAATCAGTTTTACCAGTATAATAACGTTCTAAAACCCCTTGAACCTGTGATAGTTTACTACAATGAATAAAGCCTTCAACTGGTAAAGAAGGGGCAGCATAAAATCCTTGATTCAAGGCATTCTCCCATTCTAATTTAGTTGTTATATGATAGATAGGGACTATCTCCTCGGTTGGAGCCAATACCCTAAATATTCGTTGTTCCAATAATGCCAAGTCGGCTAATACCATGGCTGTTACAGCTTCCAACACTACGGGCACACGTAAAGCGATGCACAAATCGTGTCGCCCTTTAATAGAGAAATTTTCTATGGTATTGGTATTCCAATTCAATGATTCCTGTTCTTTGGGTGTAGAGGCTGTGGGCTTAATCGCAATTCTAAAAACAAGTTCATTCCCATTGGTGATGCCTCCTACAACTCCACCTGCATGATTAGTTTTTGTTTTACCCGAGGCATCAACAATCGAGTCATTGTGTTCAACACCAAACATTTTTGCAGCCTGAAAACCAGTTCCAAATTCAATACCACGTACAGCAGGAATAGCAAAAACAGCATGACTAATTAAGCTTTCCACACTATCAAAAAAGGGCTCTCCTAATCCAAGCGGCAGGCCAGTTACTTTACATTCAACGATACCACCCACAGAATCTTTTGCAGTAATTGCATTTTGCAAGCCAATTTCGAGATCCTTTTCTCCTCCAATCTCAATGATGGTAGCGGTAACTTTTACTTTATTTAATATTTTTTTTGCAATAACACCTGCTGCTACTAGGGCTACCGTTAACCTTCCACTAAAATGCCCTCCTCCTCTATAATCTTCATGACCCCCATATTTATTACTTGCTACAAAATCAGCATGTCCAGGACGTGGAAACTCTCTTTGCTTTAAATAATCGCTACTGCGTGTATTATTATTTTCGAATAGAATGGTTAAAGGGGCCCCTGTTGTTTTATGATTAAATACGCCACTTTTAAAAATAGGCAAATCGGTTTCTTGTCTGGGTGTTGCACCCTTTTGTGTGCCTCCTTTCCTTCTTTCTATATCCACTAAAAAATCGTCTACCGTTAAGGGTAATCCAGCAGGGATACCATCGATATTGATACCCACACTTTCACCATGCGATTCGCCAAAAATGTTAACCCGAAATATACGTCCGAATGAGTTCAAGGTGTAAAGATTTATTTGTTAAGAGTGCTAAAATTTATATGTTATAAAGATACAAAAGCTCCCAGTACTTTTATATGCTGGTAAAAGTTAGGATAAGATTTATTAATAGCCGCTGCTTCCTCAATAGTAGTTTCTCCTTCGGCTTTTAAAGCCGCGACTGCACAAGCCATCGCAATACGATGATCGTGCTGAGAATGTACCAATGCACCCTTTACCAATCCACCGCCCTTGATCAACATTAAATCGTCTTGCAATTCAATTTCTACCAACATCTTAGCGAACTCTTGCTGCAGGGTCAATGCTCGATCACTTTCTTTATGTGCTAATCTTGACACACCTTTAATGACAGTAGTTCCTTTACAATAGCTTGCTAATGCAACTAAGGGTGGGAATAAATCGGGGCAGTCTGTTGCATCAAATTGAAAAGCGGTCAGTCCTAATGGGGGTGTCGAAATCGCAATAGCATGATCGGTAATCGACAACACCGCACCACAATCCTTTAAGGCTTCCATTATTTTCTTGTCGGCCTGCGTAGAGGCAAGATCTAGCCCATTTATTACTATATTGCCGGCAATAGCCCCTGCTACTAATAAGAAAGCTGCACCACTCCAATCGCCCTCTACAGTATAGTTGATAGGATTATTTTTTGTTTCGCTAATGGCTGTTTCCGTAAATACAAATTCTTCGTAGTGATTGTTCTGAGGAACTTTCAACCCAAAATCAGCCATTACCTTCAAAGTTAAGTCAACATAAGGCTTACTTTTAAGATCAATGACCTTGATCGCAACATTGCTAGCATTGGCAGCTGCATACGACATCAATAAGCCCGTCAAAAACTGCGAGCTGAGCGATCCATCAATTTCGATGTTCTTTGGCTCTAAAGGGCCGCTAATGACCAATGGAAGCATGCCATTATTAGAATTGACTTGCACATTTAATTGTGGCAAAATTTCATCAAAGAAATTCATGGGCCGTTTCAATAAACTTCCCTCGCCATTAATGGTAATACTATGCTTATTTAGGGCAGCAATAGGTGTAAACATTCGGATACTGAGCCCACTCTCTCCACAGTTAATATTTTGGCTATTGGCAATAGAACTATTGGGATTAACCCCCTCACTGTCTACAACTAACTGCTCACCTAACTGCTCTACTTTAGCACCTAAATTTTGAATAATGGCTATGGCGGCTTTATCATCATTCGAAATGCCGGGGTTATGGATAATTGAAACCCCCTTGCGCACCAATGCGGCAGCGCAAGCCCTTTGCATAGAACTCTTTGATGCAGGCGCATGTACTGTTCCAGATAATATAGATGGTTGTATCCTTACAATCATATTGTGCAACATTTCCCTTTTAGGGATATTTATAAATTTTCTAAAATGTGTAGCAAGTCGTTCATGGGTATCGGTAATACTACTGCTTTTCCAATACGTTCCAGCAGTATAAAATTCATTTCATCTCTTTCTCTCTTCTTATCCATTGCTATTATGGCAAACACTTTGTTGGTATCAAAGGAAGCGTTGGTAGGTAGCCCATATTGTTCTAATACCGCTAATACTTTTTCTGTTTGTTTAAATCCAAGTAGTTGTGCAGAAATGGTGGCTGCATAGGTAGATCCAATGGCTACAGCCTGTCCATGCGAAAGTGCATATTGGTTTTCTAGTGCATGTGCTAATGTATGACCAAAGTTCAATAAACGTCGCTCCCCTTTTTCAAATTCGTCGGACTGTACCACTTTTATTTTGAGCTTCACATTGCGTTGAACCAGCTGCGAAAGCAATGTTTTATTTTTTTGTACTTTTTGTAAACTATTTTGCTCCAACAATTTAAACATGGCGGCATCTTTGATACAAGCATGTTTAATTATTTCAGCAAAACCATTGCTCCATTCGTCTTCAGGCAAAGTTTTTAGTAAGCTAACATCATATAATAAGAAATTAGGCTGACGAATAACACCCACCATATTTTTATAAAGCCCAACATCTATGCCATTTTTACCTCCAATACTGGCATCCACCATCGCGAGTAAGGTGGTAGGCACAAAGCCGAAGGCAATACCGCGCATATAGATTGATGCTACATAACCTGTAATATCGGTAATCACGCCACCTCCCACTCCAATGAGTGTAGACTTACGATCAGCTTTTAATTCAATAAGTTGGTTAATAATACTATCAACCGTAGCTTGTATTTTATGGGCTTCGCCGGCTTTAATAATAATTGTTTTCCAGCCTTTAAATTTGGACGCATGCTGTTGATGAACATTTTCATCGGTAATAATGATGGCATGTTGTTGTAAAACAATTTCTTTTAATTCCTTGAAAGACGCATCGAAATATAGGGTGGTAGATGCTGTAGTAAATTGTACTGTTTGCTTTTTCATATACCTCTAACCCAGCAAAGGGGATTTATTGAAGATGATAAAATGAAGGGATACCAGGAAGTATCGAGTTCACTATCTAAAAAATAGTAGGCTCAGAGGTAAAAAAGTAGTAAGGCATTGAGGACCTTACTACTTTTTTTACTGAACTATGAATTCATTATTTTGTTTTGGTGATTGATACTTTCCATATGTACTGCATCAAAATATTTAGTCACAAATTCGTTGCTCAAACCCATTTTAGCACCTGCGGCAAAAGCCCTTTCTAAAATTGAGTTCCAACGATTTGTTTGTAAAATAGTGATGCTATTTTCTTTTTTATAGTTACCAATCTTTTCAGAAATTTTCATACGTTGACCTAGAATCTGCATTAACTCGTCATCAAGTTGATTAATTTGCTGACGCAATTTTTCAAGTGCGGCATGATATTCTTCCGATGCTGTATCTTCTTTTCTCCAATGAATACTTCCAACCATCTCACCCAAACGTTCAGGTGTAACCTGTTGTTTCGCATCGCTCCACGCATTATCTGGATCAATATGACTTTCGATAATTAATCCATCAAAATCAAGGTCAATGGCTTTCTGGGCAACATCAAGCAACATATGCCTATTACCACAAATATGCGAAGGATCGTTGATGAGCATCATGTCTGGATTTCTTCGCTTCATTTCAATGGCTAAATGCCACATCGGTGCATTACGAAATTCAGTATTACCATAAGAACTAAAACCACGATGTATTAATCCTATATTTTTTATACCTGCTTTTGCAATACGTTCAACTGCGCCAATCCACAATTCAAGATCAGGGTTGATGGGATTTTTTATTAACACTGGAACATCTACTCCACGCAAAGCATCGGCAATTTCCTGAACACTAAAAGGGTTCACTGTGGTACGCGCGCCCAACCATAATACATCTACACCAAAGTGTAGCGCATCTTCCACTTGTTTGCTAGTAGCTACTTCCACAGCTACTGGCAAGCCTGTTAATTCTTTCGCTTTTTGCATCCAGGGCAATCCCTTGGCGCCTATTCCCTCAAAGCTACCTGGACGGGTACGAGGCTTCCAAATGCCTGCACGAAGCATATCTACTTTACCTGTGGCAGCTAATCCAGCTGCGGTAGCCAACACTTGTTCTTCTGATTCAGCACTGCAAGGTCCGCTAATAATGAGTGGTCGTTTATTCCACACATCAGCAATCGTTTGTTTTTGTTCCAATGTCTGTTCCATTTAAATGATCAATTATTAAATTATAAGTTGTAAATACTAAGTATTTCGTTGAAATAAATAGTACCTATTGTAACTGATTATCTGCTATTAGCATCATTCATCCGAATCTTTCTGCCTTTATAGCTTTTACCATCAATAGCAGTTACCATTTGATTGGCTACCGAACGATCTACCTCTACCCAGCTATTCATTTCTTTCATATCTATTTTACCGAGTACTTCTTTTTTCAAGTCGCTCATGTCTAAAATAAATTGTAAGAAGCTAGCTTTATAAAACCCGTCTTTTGTTCCTAGATTTACAAATAGTCTTGCAAAGTTTCCACTTCCACCTGCAGCATATTGAGAACGACCATCACCTCTTCCACCTTCTACTCTTCTTCGATCGGTTGATTGACCATCGCGAGCCGTAACATCTCTTCTTTCTTTGCGAACTTCTCTTAAGTTTAGATCGCCTGCATTCTCATAGTATTTCAAGAAGCGATCAAATTCCATAGCTGCTACCCTTGTAAGAACTTCTTCTTTGGTAACATCAGCAAATTTTTCTTGCAACATGGGCAAATAAGCTTCATAATCGCCATGACTAATATCGGTCTTGAGCAATTTATCCATGAGGGCATTAAATTGTTTACGACAAACATCTTTACCACTTGGAATTTCTAATTTATGAAAAGGAGCTTGAACCAATCTTTCAATTTGCTTAATCTTATACACATCTTTATTATGAACGATGCTCATACAAATACCCGTACTTCCTGCACGGCCGGTACGGCCACTACGGTGTGTATACACTTCCATATCATCGGGTAATTCAAAATTAATAACGTGTGTTATTTCTTTTACATCAATACCTCTTGCTGCCACATCGGTAGCAACCAATAATTGCAAGGTTTTTTCACGAAATTCACCCATCACTTTATCACGCTGTTGTTGGGTAAGGTCACCATGCAATGCATCAATATCATAACCATCGCGTGTTAATTTCTCTGCAACATTTTGTGCATCAATTTTAGTACGCGTAAAGATGATACCATATATTCCAGGATTAAAATCAATCAACCTTTTTAAAGCTTCATAACGCTGGTGTGCATTTACAATGAAATATTGATGATCGATATCCTTATTGGCAGTATTCATCTTTCCCACCGTAACTTCAACAGGTTGATCCATATAACGCTTACTTACACGGCGTATTTCGGGTGGCATAGTCGCACTAAACAACCAAGTAGATTCACGTTCTGGGGTATTTTCTAAAATGAATTCTATATCATCTTTAAAGCCCATGTTCAGCATTTCATCTGCTTCATCGAGCACCACATATTTTATTTTTTCTAAGTTGATTGCTTTACGTTCAATAAGGTCGATTAAACGACCTGGCGTTGCCACTACTATATGAATGCCTCTTTTAAGGTCCCGAATTTGTAACCCTATTGAAGTACCACCATACACAGCCACAATTGAAATTTCGGGCATGAACTTCTTAAACAATTCCATCTCGGTTACAATCTGCATACACAATTCACGTGTAGGACAAACAACCAATGCTTGGGGATGTTTTTGTTTTTCATCTACCAATTGTAATAACGGTAATCCAAATGCCGCTGTTTTACCTGTGCCGGTTTGCGCTAAACCAATTAAATCTTTTGTACCGCTTAATAGTACAGGGATTGCCTTTTCTTGAATCGCTGTTGGGTTCACAAACCCCAACGCATCCGTTGCCTTTACTAGACTTTCAACCAATCCTAACTCACTAAATGTTGTCATATATATTTTTAAAAATTTGTGCAAAGGTAATTTATTAAATTCCTTTACAAGGTTTTGTTTTATTTGGGCTTAAATTGCCCATTTTTGCCTTAAAAATCCTGTTTTTTTAGGCTAAAAAGGCTTCAAACCGTTGAATTCTCCATAACGCTATACAAAAATCGAGATTTGTACAACTGCTATTTTTTATACTATTTATAGCTCATTTACAGGGATCAACCTACCTATTCTAGTTTTTTATTGAGTTGATTGCTACTTTAAGATTCGCTTTATCTTGTTTGCATTCACCATCAACTCATTCAAATAGTCATAATTCTCTTTTTCTAAACAGGCCTTAAATTTTCTTAATTGTGCAATATGCTCATTCAATACGTCTAAAACATTTTCTCTGTTTTGCATAAATATAGGTGCCCACATAGCCGGGCTACTTTTGGCTAATCGAACCGTACTTTCAAATCCACCACCCGCTAAATCGAAGATGGCATCTTCTTCTTTTTCTTTTTCCAAAACTGTATTGGCTAATGCAAAAGAAGTGATATGAGAAATATGGCTTACATACGCTGCATGCCGATCGTGGCTTTGCGCATCCATATAAATCAGATTCATGCCGAGCTCAGTATATATATTTTCAACAGTCAATACCGCCTTAGGATCACTGTACTCTTTTTCACATATTACACAAGCACGACCCATAAATGCATTGCTAACAGCGGCTTCAGGACCACTATATTCTGTTCCCCACATAGGATGCGATGCCACAAATCTGTTACGCATCGGATGAGCTTTGAGCGACTCACATAAAACAAATTTAGTGGAGCCCGCATCAACCACTATTTGTTGATCGGTTATCAAATCCATGATTTCTTGCATGATCCCTACTGTGGCATCCACAGGAATTGCTACATAAATAAAATCGCTTTTTTTTACAGCATCCGCTAAGGGCAAAGCTTCATCAATAATACCTAATGCCAAAGCTTTATTAGCAGTTTCTACTGTGCGGCTAACACCTATCACATGCTTCACAAACCCTTTTCCTTTTAGGGCAATAGCAAATGAACCACTAATTAAACCAACCCCTACAATGCATAAAGTGCCGTTTCCTAATAAAGGAGAAGTTAAGGAATCCGTTGATTTTTTATCTTGTTGACTACTCATAGAATACTCAATTTTTATTTTTTATTCTGCTAATGGCTTCCTCAAAGCGCTCCATACTTCCACACAAACTTACACGCACATAACCCATACCTGCAGTTCCAAAAATTCCACCTGGCGTAATAAATACATTAGATTTATATAATACATTATCGCTTAATGCGCCTCCCCATCCAAGTGGATGAATGGCGCTGGCTTGGCTTTCTTTTGGCAGTGCTGCTGAAGGCGTAACTTTTGCCCATACAAACATGCCCACTTGATTTTTTGAATATTGACAATCTAATAAATCTAATAATTCAAAAACTTTTACTCTTCTTTCTTGATATATTTTATTGATACTATCGTACCAACTTTTATCTAAACTCAAAGCTTTAGCAGCAGCAAGTTGCAATGGAAGAAACATACCGCTATCCATATTACTTTTAAATCGCAATACTTCATTTATCCTGTCGGCAGCCCCACAGAGCATGCCCACTCTCCATCCCGCCATATTCTGCGATTTGCTTAAAGAATTTAACTCCAATACCACCTCTTTGGCCCCCGCTACCGAAAGCAGGCTTAAAGGATGTTCGTTTAAAATAAAACTATAGGGATTATCGTGAATAATCAATAGCTGGTGCTTCTTGGCAAACGCTACTAATTGAGCAAAAAATGTAGGCGCCGGCAATTGCCCCGTTGGCATATGAGGATAATTTACAAACATGAGTTTAACCTTACTCAAGTCTGTTTTCTCCATCTCATTAAAATCGGGATGGTAGTCTAATGCTTCTTTTAAATCATAATCTACACAAACGCCTCCAGCCAATTTCACTGCACTTCTATAAGTTGGATAACCAGGATTGGGCACAAGCACTTCATCGCCCTCATTCAAATAAGTCATGCAGATATGCATAATACCTTCTTTACTCCCTATGAGTGGTAATATTTCAGTATCCATATTTAAATCTACCTGATACCATTTTTTATACCAGTCACTCATGGCTTGCCTTAACACGGGAGATCCTTTATACGACTGATAGGCATGTACATTTGGCTTAGCACTTTCTTCTTGCAAAACCTTAATCACCTCTGGATGTGGGGGTAAATCAGGACTACCAATTCCGAGATTGATAACTGCTTTGCCTTGCTTATTTAGCTCATCAATTTCTCTCAACTTTTGCGAGAAATAATATTCCCCAATGCCTTCTAATCTTTTTGATGTTGTAATCATTTTTACATCGAAATTTTTGATTGCTATAATGTTGTTTTTATCAACGCATCCTCATTAAATACTATTCCCATTTTTATATACGCCGTAAATTTTTATTTGTGCCGTTAATGGTTTGATGGTTTCAATTACCTTATTAAACTGATGAACATTTTCGAATTCCATATCGGCATGAAAACTATATTTAAAGTTCGTTCCTGGAATAGGAAAACTTTGCAGTTTACTTAGATTAATACCCCCCTCGGCAATTACTGTTAATACTTTTGCCAAACTGCCCTTTGAATGATCCGTTTCGAAATTTACCGATGCCTTATTTGAATTTTCAATAACAACAGCCTGTTCATTTCTTTGAAGTATCAGAAACCTTGTATAGTTATTTTTCTGGGTATGAATATTGGGTGCAACAATGTTAAGCTGAAATAAGTCGGCTGCCAACTTACTAGCAATACCAGCAATATGTTTGCTTTTATGTTGATGAATATGTTTAGCACTTAAGGCCGTATCATCTGTCTCCACTAGTTTCCAGTCGTATTTGTCTAAATATTCCATGCATTGCTGAATAGCCATATGATGCGAATGCACTTCTCTGATGTCTTCCAATCGAACGCCCGGATTCACCAATAAATGTTGTTTAATGGGCAAATAAACTTCTCCTACAATTTTCAAGTTGCTTTTTTGCAACAAAGTATAGTTAGGCAATATACTTCCTGCAATAGAATTTTCGATTGCCATTACACCGCCATCACTTTCTTTTTTGCTAGAAGCAATTTTTATTACTTCCCGAAAAGTAGCACAAGGAATTACTTCGGTTTTATTTCCAAAATATTGTTGTGCAGCTACTTGATGAAAGGAGCCTTCGTAACCTTGAATTGAAACTTTAGTTGTTGCCATAAAATAAAAAGTCCCGGCTTTTTTGCCGGGACTGTATGTTGATTTTAATGATCAGTTATGCTTTTGCAAATACGTCCTGGCTACTATTATTAAAATAGAAACTAAAATAAAAGTAACAGAATGTATTTGTGATTGATTGCTTCATTGCAAAGCAAATATAAGATTAGATTTTATTTAGACAAATTAGTTTCTGAAAATTATATCACTAACAAACATTAGTTAATACGTTGCGGGCTTTTAAAAAAACTGCGATGAGCGGCTAGAATGCTCTATTTATGGCAATAAACTACCAATACCCCTGAGCGAATCTAGCATTTGAATAGCAACCCTCCGTTCAAAAAATGGTATAAAAGGCATAGGATTCTCATAAACACAAGGAGGAAACTTATTCGAGATTGGTTCGAGACTTATTCGGATCAAATGCATGAATTTAGGCACTTGATCCGAATAAGTCTCGAACCAATTTCAAACCCATCTCCACCAATTCTCCTTTAAGGCCACCATAAAAAAGAGAGCGCTATCATTTCGAACTACTGCATAATTTCTAAGTGTGGTTCTTCGCTAGCACAACAAAAGTGTTGTAAAGCTAACCTTGCAGTTTTAAATGACAACAACGTAAAGCACCTAGCTTTCATTTGTTAAATTCTTAAATCTGTTTTTGCATCAATACGCAGCAAATAAAAAAAATTACTGTAGTTTATATTAAATTGCAGCTGACAAAAATTTGATTAAGTAGAATAGCTGAACAAGAAAGCAGTCTTATGGAGCAAATAAATTTCTATTTACGATGATTGGTTCAAAATAAACGCTTATGGCCAATTCACAACGTTTTATTGCCCTAGATGTATTTCGGGGCATGACGCTTTGCCTAATGATTATTGTAAATACACCCGGCGATGGGGGCCATAGTTTTCAGCCCTTGATGCATGCTAAATGGCATGGATTTACACTAACCGATCTAGTATTTCCTTCTTTTCTATTTGCAGTAGGAAATTCGATCAGCTTTGCACAACAAAAGTGGATATCAAAAACCAATCGAGAGATTTTGTTCGTGATACTTAAGCGAACAGCCCTTATTTTCATATTGGGCTTTCTAATGTATTGGTTTCCCTTCTTTACACTAACCGATACCAAACAGGTTATTATTTCGCCCATCTCTGAAACAAGGATTATGGGTGTTTTACAACGTATTGCCATTTGTTATGGCATTGCATCGTTATTGATTCAGTTTCTAAAAATAAAAATATCGGTATTCATCGGTATCCTCTGCCTTTTCGTTTATTGGGGCATACTCTATACTTTTGGAGATTATACCCTGCCAGGCAATGCAGTTTTAAAATTTGACAATTGGTTGATGGGCGAAAACCATTTGTATAGAGGCGAGGGTATTCCATTCGATCCAGAAGGATGGTTAAGCACAATGCCAGCCATTGCAAATGTAATTGCGGGGTATTGGGTAGGGAAACGAATACAACAAAGAAAAAAAGAAGAGGGCCTTTTACTAAAACTTATATTTATTGGAATAAGCCTCATTCTCTTAGCTTATCTATGGAATTTCCTGCTCCCTATGAATAAGAAATTATGGACGAGCTCTTTTGTATTAGTTACAATTGGATGGGATTGTATGATCCTCTCTACGATTGTTTATCTAACCCAAATTTTACCAACAACGAAATGGACCTATTTCTTCGAGGTATTTGGTAAAAACACAATATTTATTTATTTGCTTTCCGAATTAGTGGTGGTAGTCGTTGGCATGATACCCATTTCGAGCAATCTGAATTTGTTTGAATGGCTATATCGGTATTTTTTTAGTATTCCTGGACTGTATATAGGCTCCTTATTATTTTCCGTAACTTATATGCTCTTTTGTTGGAGTATTGGGTATCTGCTAGACCAGAAAAAGATCTATATACGGGTATAAATCTCCCCACACAATCATAAATGGAGCCACACATATTTATATTTAATAGCATTCATTAGGCTGTTTTTTATCTATGAGTCATTGTTTCATGGTCTCATAAGTAGATAAAAAGAAAAAGGCCATCCCGTTGTTACGGAACAGCCTCTATCGATTGCTTGCCATATGAAAATTCTTAAACGCACAAGTTCTGCAAGCTAGAACAGTTCTTACGCACCATTCAAATTACTTCTTAGTAGTATCTTTCTTAGTTGTATCAACTGCAACTTTAGCAGTATCTTTCTTAGTTGTATCAACTACAGCTTTAGTTGTATCAGCAGCTGGAGTTTCTGTTTTTGCGCCGCCGCAAGCTGTCATTACGCTAGCAATAGCTAGGATTGCAAATAATTTTTTCATTTTTGTGACTTTTTTTTGTGAGTGAATTTTGATTTTAATACCGGAACGATATAAAAAGTAACCCACTAAATTTGAGTTTTTTTAAAAAATTTTTTTTCGACAGGTTTTGGGTTACTTTTACTCATCTCCACGTATTAAATATACTGATGTGAAATCTGAGTTGAATGAACAATTACTATTAAGGGGCTTGGCGAATAATGAGTCAAAAGCAATTGAGGCTATTTACAAGGATAATTTCAGTATTATCCAATCGTTCATCCTTAATAATAATGGCTCCTATGATGATGCAAGCGACATTTTTCAGGAGGCGATGATTGCCTTATACGAAAAAGCGCAAACAGACTCTTTTGTTCTCACATCAAAAATAAATACCTATCTGTACTCGATTTGTAAGCGCTTATGGCTAAAAAGATTACAGCAAATTGGGCGGTATTCGAATCAGGTAGATAGTTTTGAGGAAACCATACCCATTCAGGAAGATCTTGAAATGCACGAAAAAAGGAACGCGGAATTTGCAATAATGGAGAGGGCCTTAAATAGTTTGGGAGAACCTTGCAAAAGCTTATTAGAAGGATATTATGTGAAAAAGATGGATATGCAAGCTTTGGCAAAAGATTTCGGGTATACCAATGCAGATAATGCAAAGAACCAGAAATATAAATGTTTAATGCGCTTAAAGAAGCTATTCTTTGCTCAGTATAATATTGGAGAATAAATAACCATGGAAGACATTTTAATATTACAATCAATAGAACGATACCTTGCTGGCACCATGCTACCTGCCGAGCGGGAATACTTTGATCAACTTAGGAATACAACTCCAGAAATTGATCAAATGGTTGTGGAACACAGCATGTTCTTACACCAAATGGATATCTATTCCTCTACCCGCAATCTGAAACATTCCTTACAAGAAATACATGCTAAACTAATTGAAAGGGGTGAGGTTAATGAAGGAGGCGAATTGTCTACTAAGGGCCGAATCATTCAACTTTACAACAAATATAAAAGAGTTACTGCCATTGCAGCTGCTGTTGGCGGTGCAATAGCTTTAGTAACCAGCGGCTTATTAATCTACCTTTCGCCCGTAAACAATGCCCCTATTCAGGAATTAAAGAGAGAATTTGAAGTTGTAAAGAGAAATCAACAATACCAAGGGGCTAAATTAAATGAAGTAGACTCTAAACTACCGAAAGATGCACTTGTTACAGGTGGAGGCTCTGGCTTCTTAATCGATGGCAAGGGGTATATTATCACCAATGCCCACGTTTTAAAAGGTTCTGCTTATGCCAATGTGGTAAACAGTAATCACGATGAATTTGAAGCTTCGATTGTCTACCGCGATGAAGTAAAAGATCTTGCTGTTTTAAAAATCGTTGATAAAGACTTTATTGCCCTTAAATCGTTGCCTTATGGACTTAGAAAAGGCGATGTAGACCTAGGCGAAGAAGTGTTTACCTTGGGTTATCCACGTAATGATATCACTTATAACAAGGGCGACTTAAGCGCAAAAACTGGTTTTAATGGCGACAGTACTAGATGGCAATTAGAAATGAATGCTAATCCAGGAAACAGTGGCGGTCCAGTATTAGACAAAAATGGCGATATCATTGGTGTTTTAAGCACCAGAGAAAAACAAGCCGAAGGGGTAGCATTTGCTATTAAAAGTAAAAATATTACTCACCTTATCGACGAATTAAAAGAGAATGATGCCATTCAAAATATTAAAATACCGGTACACTCTTCGATAAAAAAGATGGACAGAGCTAGCCAAATTAAAGAAATTCAAGATTGTGTATTTCTAGTGAAAGCTTTCAATAAGAAATAAAAGAATGTGAGTGAATAAAAAAATACCCTGTTAATATAACAGGGTATTTTTTTTATAACATAAGCGTATAAGTAAAATCGAAGCTTTTATTCGTAATGAAATTACTTAAAATAGAGCAGCATTAGGAGCCATACTCATAAAGGGGTAAAAGATAAATTGACTAAGGCAAGACCTCTTTCAGCTTCTGCATCAGATCTTCTCCACGTAAATTTTTTCCAATAATCTTTCCTTCAGGGTTTATCAATAAATTAGAAGGAATACTTTGAATATGGTATAATTGCGCTACGGCATTGTTCCAGTATTGAAGATCACTAACATGGGCCCAGGTTAACTGGTCGTCATTAATGGCCTTTATCCAATTGGCTCTATACTGATCTAGTGAAACACCTAACACAGTAAATCCTTTATTTTTATACAGATTATAGGCTTCTACTACATTGGGGTTTTCTTTGCGACAAGGACCACACCAACTTGCCCAAAAATCTACTAGTACAAATTTACCTTTAAATGAAGCGAGCGAAATAGGATGATTGGATGTGTCGTTTTGAACAAAATCTAAGGCAGGCACTCCAACCTCTCCAACGGTTTTTGATTTAATTGTTTGTTCTATCAGTTGCGCATAAACACCATTCTTGGCCGCAGGAAGTAACTGGCTATACTTTTGCGCTAGCTCATTGGGTTCTTCATACAAAGGGTTCACTGCGTACAATACAAAGGCACTAACAGGCGATCCTGGCTTCTCCTTGATAAATCTATCCACCTGCTGAATAACTGCTAATTTATACTGTATAAAGAGTTTTATGAGCGAGTCTCTTTTCTTCAAGTCCTTTTGTGCATTTATCTTTTCAACCACATTGGTTATTTTTTCACGCAAGGGGTTGAACTGTCGATTATAGTTAACGAAATCATTATTGAGTGCAGATCCAGTAACTACAGATAATCGTAAGTGTGCAGCATCGCCATTTAAAACGATATTCTCATTTGACATGAATAGCTCTACCACTTCTTTTGTTCCAGAAAATGTAAGTTGATAAATATCTGCTACTTCTAATTTGCCGCCTAGTGAAAATTCCCCATGATAAGCATAGTCTTGAGCAATGGTTGCCCCATCGGCTGTTCTCACTAAATATACAAGCGTACTATCTTTTAAGCCTTTGACATTACCTTTGATATGAAAGCTATTTTGCGCTACTAGCGACAAGGGTAAGCATAAAATAAATAAAATTAGTTTAGTCATTATTTAGCGTGTCTTTTTTGAAGAATAGAGATTACATCTTGCAATTTATAACCTTTAGCATTTAGTAGGAGTAAGTAGTGGAATAATAAATCGGCAGACTCGTTTAAGAACAATTCCTCGTTATTATCTTTTGCTTCTATAACCATTTCAATAGCCTCTTCTCCTACTTTTTGTGCAACCTTATTGATACCTTTTGAAAATAATTTAGCTACATACGACTCATCGACTGAGGCTTTACGACGCAGATTAATAATTTCTTCAAGATATAATAAGAAATTGTCACTATGATTTTTTTCGCTCCAACAAGTATCGGCACCAGTATGACAAACAGGGCCTACTGGATGAGCTTTTATTAATAAAGTATCATGATCACAATCTATGGCAATACTTTTTAGTTCTAAAAAATTACCACTCTCCTCGCCTTTGGTCCATAAACGATGCTTGCTCCTACTATAAAAAGTTACTCTACCCGTAGTTTCAGTTTTAAGGATAGCCTCTTGGTTCATAAAGCCTAGCATTAATACTTTACTAGTACTATAATCCTGAACAATCGCAGGCACTAGCCCATCAGCATATTTATTAAAATCTATTGTCATTATTTGTAATTTATATTTTGAATGATTGCCCTAACTTTTTCTCTACACACTATAAGCTCAAAAACCGAAATCTTATATTCTCACTTCAATACCTTGGTCGTGCAAATATCGCTTCAAATCTGGAATTGCAATTTCTTTGAAGTGAAAAATACTAGCAGCAAGCGCTGCATCTGCCTTACCCTTCTCGAAAACGTCAACAAAATGTTCGATTGTACCACCACCACCACTAGCAATGATAGGCACAGAGAGCGTTTCACTAAGCTGTTGAGTAATATCAATAGCAAAGCCTTGCTTGGTGCCATCATGGTTCATAGAGGTTAATAATATTTCGCCCGCACCTAGTTCCACTGCTTGTTTAGCCCAATCTAGGCATTGGGTTTCGGTCTTTACCCTTCCGCCATTCAAATACACATACCAATTACCATCTGCCTCCAATTTTGTATCGATGGCCAATACTACAAACTGACTACCAAATTCGCTGGCTAATGATTCAATTAAAGCAGGATTTTTAAAGGCTGCAGTATTGATAGAAACTTTATCGGCACCATTATGCAATAGAATAGACGCATCTTCAACAGAGCTAACACCTCCACCCACTGTAAAGGGAATATTAATTCTATGTGCAATCCGATTCACTAACTCGCTCAACGTTTTTCTTTTTTCATTGGTAGCAGTGATATCTAGAAATACTAATTCATCAGCTCCTTGTTGGGCATAGAAAGCACCTAACTCAACGGGATCACCCGCATCGCGAATATTTTCGAAATTAATTCCTTTAACGGTTCTACCATCACGAATATCTAGACAAGGTATGATTCTTTTTGTAAGCATGCTTATTAATTAACGGTTCAACTGAATCAATTCATTTAAAGTTATTCTTCCTTCATAAATCGCTTTTCCAATGATAGCAGCATTGCAACCAATTTTTTGCAATGCTATCAAATCAGCTATGGAGCTTACACCCCCACTAGCAATAAAGTGTAAAGACGGAAATTTATCGATGATACTTTTATATAATTCAATAGAAGGGCCTTCTAGCTTCCCGTCTTTGCTAACATCGGTACAGAATATTTGTTGTATGCCTTGGCTAATGTATTTTTCAAGAAACGAATACACATCTATATCGGTAGTTTCTAGCCACCCACCAATCGCAATTTTCTCGTCTTTTACATCGGCTCCTAACAAGAATTTATCTGCTCCATAATGTTGAAGCCAATTCAAGAAAGTAGTTTCATCTTTTACTGCAATACTTCCAATGGTGGCCATTGCAGCTCCAGAATTCAATACAATGTCTAGGTCGTTGGCAGTTTTAATGCCTCCACCAAAATCAATGATCAAAGAAGTGTTTCCCGCAATACTTTCTAATACTTTCCAGTTCTTTACTGCACCTGCTTTGGCGCCATCTAGATCTACTAAGTGTAAGCGTTGTAAGCCGGCTGCTTCAAACTCCTTTGCAACTTCTAATGGAAACTCATTATATATTTTTTTTTGTTGATAGTCGCCCTGAGTAAGCCTTACACATTTTCCATCAATTATATCTATTGCAGGTATGATAATCATCTTGTATTACACAATTTTAGATTAATAAAAGTTATATCAATTCAATAAAATTCTTTATAATTCTCTCTCCTACGTCTGCACTTTTTTCGGCATGAAATTGTACACCATAAAAATTATCTTTATGAATAGCGGAGGCATAAGGCTGTATATAATTAGTTGTAGCAATAGCGTGCTGATTCAGAGGAACGTAATAGCTATGCACAAAATAGCAGAAGCTATGCTCGCTCACTCCTTGCATCAAGGCTGATTGTACGTTGTACAAAGTATTCCAGCCAATTTGAGGCACTTTAAACCTATTATCGCCTATAAACTTTTTAACAGGTTCGTCAAATATTCCTAAACAAGGTGTATCATTTTCTTCGGAATATTTACACAACAGCTGCATGCCAACACAGATACCAAGTACAGGCTGTTTTAATGATTGAATGAGCTGGTCTAGATTATTTTCTTTCAAGCTATTCATTGCGCTACTAGCCTCACCTACGCCTGGAAATATAACCTTATCGGCTTTCTTAATTTGCTCATGATCGGCTGTTACCGTTGCCTCTAGTCCAATCCTTTCAAGGGCATATAAAACCGATTGAATATTTCCTGCATTATATTTTATGATTACTATATCCATTTGGTAATTTTGTGTATTAAGCGGAAGTAGCTCACCTGGTAGAGCGACAGCTTCCCAAGCTGTAGGTAGCGAGTTCGAGTCTCGTCTTCCGCTCAAACATCTACGAATAGCTTAAGAAAAAGCGAAAACTTATTTTAATATTTTACTTAAAAAATGAGCGGTTATTTCGTCTACATGCTCAGCATTTTCCAATGCTTTGATATAAGCACTTCCAATGATTGCACCACTTGCATATTTACTTGCTGCAGTAAAACTTTCCTTATCCTTAATGCCAAAGCCTACTAGTATTGGGTTATTTAATTGCAATGCTTGAAGACGATATAAATACTTTTCAACCGCATTGAAATCAGTTTCACTTCCAGTGGTAGCCGATGAGCTTACTGCATATAAGAATCCTGTACTCAATTCATCAAGCTTTTTAATTCGAGCATCCGAAGTTTCCGGCGTTATTAAAAAAATAAAATTAAGCCCATACTTTTTTATGATGGCCCCATATTCTGTTTCAAATTCATACTCTGGGAGGTCGGGTAGAATTAAACCATCCACCCCAACTTGAGCTGCTTCTGCACAGAATTTTTCGAATCCAAATTGTAATACTGGATTCATATAACCCATTAAAATTAGCGGCACTTTAATTTCGGATTGGGCCGCTTTTAATTGCTCAAACAATTTAACAATCGTCATCCCATTCGCAAGTGCAATAGCACTACTAGCCTGTATTACAGGACCATCAGCCAACGGATCGCTGTAAGGCATCCCAATCTCTATCAAGTCGGCTCCATGCGCCTGTAATGCCTTTATTATTTCGACGGTGCTATCTAATTGTGGATAGCCTGCCGTGAAATAAACATTTAATATTTTTTCTTTTTTTCGTTGAAATAATGCTTTAATCCTGCTCATGGGTTACACGCTTTATACATGAAATATTTTGTATCGTCACCTTCGGTTAAAGTAAAGCCTAGACTTTTATACAAGCGTTGTGCGTTTACATTTAATTTCAAGACTTCTAATTCAATTGTTTTCTGTTTTTTGGACGCCTCACTAATATATTTTTCAATAATGGTGGTTCCTATTTTTTGATTTTGATATTCGGGCAGCAAGTATAAACTACAAATAAATATCCTTTGCTCGTTCTCCGATATTTCAACGGTGCCTGCAGGAATGCCATTCACCGTAATAATGTTAGTATTGTTTAAATGAAAATTTTCTTTATGAAACTGTAATTGAAAATCTTCATCCCAGCCCCAGATTTCATCGATATAGCTTTTTAATACTATTTTTTTTACATCATAAAAAAAGTCAGCATCTTCTATGGTTGCTTGTCGTACTAAAAATTTATACATGTAATAGTTTATTTGTTGCATTAAAATCACTTACATCACATTCATGTAAGTAGCCAAGTCTTTATCACCACGACCACTTAAACAAATGACTACACTATCGTTACTTTTAAATTGCATTTGTTTAAGCGCAGCAATGGCATGAGCCGTTTCCAATGCAGGAATAATACCTTCAATTTTAGCAAGCTCAAAAGCCGATGCGAGTGCCTCATCATCTGTTGCACTTACGTATGTTCCACGTCCACTATCAAAAAGATGAGCATGTAAAGGTCCTACACCCGGATAATCTAAACCAGCCGAAATACTATGCGGTTCGATTATCTGACCATCGGCTGTTTGCATGACCAAGCTTTTACTACCATGTAATACGCCTGGTTTACCTAGCTGTGTTGTAGCGGCACTCATACCGCTATGTACACCATGACCAGCGGCTTCAACGGCTACTAGCTGTACCGATAGATCGTCTAGAAAATGATAGAATGCACCTGCCGCATTGCTACCACCACCTACACAGGCAATCACATGTGTAGGTAATTCGCTACCTGTTTTTTCTTTTAACTGCCAGCGTGTTTCTTCACTAATCACACTTTGAAAACGTGCTACCATATCTGGATAAGGGTGAGGACCAACTACACTACCAATTATGTAGTGTGTATCGTTCGGATTGTTAATCCAGTCTCTAATTGCCTCATTAGTTGCATCTTTAAGGGTTCTACTACCACTTTTTGCGGGAATTACTTTTGCCCCCAACATTTTCATTCTAGCCACATTAGGCGCCTGTCGTTCAATATCCACCTCACCCATATAAACAATACATTCCATGCCTTTTAAGGCGCATACGGTAGCTGTAGCTACCCCATGCTGACCAGCACCTGTTTCGGCAATAATCCTTGTTTTACCCAGCTTTCTTGCCAATAGGATTTGTCCAATGGTATTGTTAATTTTATGAGCCCCCGTATGACATAGATCCTCTCGTTTTAGAAATATCCTTGTTTGGTGTAAAGCACTTAACCGTTGTGCCAAAAACAAGGGTGTTGGCCTACCCACATAATCTTTCAGTAGTTCTTGAAACTCTTGCTGAAACGAATTTTCGGCTATGATATCTAAATATCGATCTTTAAGTTCTTCAACATTCCTATGCAACATTTCAGGAATATAGGCACCGCCAAATTTTCCATAATACCCCTGTGCATCAGGTTGTTGATATGTTTCTACTGTTTGCATCTTTACATGAATCTTTAAGGATTACACAAATTATTTTATCTATATTTTTATGCTAAATACAACTATTCCTATTATCGAATACTTGATACAAATTTTTTAATTTTATCCATATCTTTTATCCCAGGAGATATTTCAAATTTACTATTAATATCAAGAGAAAACAGATCTTTTGCCACTGTATCATTTGAAAACTCTTTGAGCTTTTCTGTATCCTCTGGCTGTATACCCCCACTCAGGAAGAAAGGTTTTTTAATATCCAATCCTTTCAGCATATCCCAATTAAACTTTTTTCCGGTGCCGCCATAACCTGCACCCTCTGTATCAAATAAAAACATATCCACCACATCCTGATAATCTTTAATCTTCCATAGAATATTATCCGAGTCTGTTAATCGAAATGCTTTAATGGTGGTAATATAGCTCGATATTTTTTCGCAATCTCTTGGTGTTTCATCGCCATGAAGCTGAACTAAGTAAAGACCACAATCATCAACCGTTTTAAGTATATCATCGGCATAGGCATTCACAAATACACCCACCTTATTAATATTACCGCGTATTTTTTTTATCTCCCCAGCGGGCACATGTTTAAAAATATAGCGAGGGCTTTTTGGATAAAAGATGAATCCACAAAACTCAACCCCAAAATCATTTAATTGGCGTACTTGATCGGTATCAGTCATTCCACAGACTTTGATTCTCATCCCAACTTTGTTTTAAGTTTTTCTACAAAATTGGCAAATGCAATCGCAGGATCAGGCTCTTTCATAAAATTCTCCCCTATTAAGAACCCTTTAAAACCCGCTTGGTGTAAAGTTACAATGGTATCAACGTTACTAATACCACTTTCGGCGATAGCCAACATTTCTGTTGGTATCTTGTTAATCAATTGGAGCGAAGTATCTATACTTACTTCAAAAGTTTTTAGGTTTCGATTGTTCACACCCACAAAATCAATATCAGCACAAATATGTGCTAATTCTTCCTCATTATGTATTTCTAATAATACTTCTAGTCCTAACCCCTTTGCTAGGGCTGCAAATTGCTTAACCTCTTGTACTGTTAAACAAGCTGCGATTAATAATATAACATCGGCTCCTATAGATTTTGCTTCTATAATTTGATACGCATCAACCATAAAATCCTTTCGAAGAATGGGAACCTGATTCACCCTAGCATGGAGAAGATCGGCAGCATTTCCCCCAAAGAATTCATTATCTGTTAACACCGAAATTCCTGAAGCAGATTGGGCATAAGCCATGGTTACTTCTTGAACAGTTGAAATCGTATTAATATTCCCTTTAGATGGGGACTTGCGTTTATATTCCGCAATAATACCTGTTCTAGTTTCATCCAATAAAAACTTCTTTAGCGACAAAGTATTTCGATTAAACAGTTGAGCTGTTTCCAAGTCGGCAATACTATGCAGCAATTTCTGACGCGCTATTTCAAGCTTTTTATGTGCTACGATGGTTTCTAAAATATTCATCTTATTGCAATGAGATTAATTTTTGTAATGTTTGATAAGCTTTCCCATTATCTAAGCTCTCTACTGCAGCGCTATATGATGCTTCGTAATTTTTATAGTTTCCCGTACAGTTGAGTGCCATCGCCGCATTTGCTAATACTACTGCATTTCGTGCAAAGGTGCCTTCACCCTTAATTATTTTTGTAAATAGGCTAGCAGCTTCTTCTACTGTATCACCACCAAAAATATCTTCTTGTAAAACCATTCGCTTACCAAGTTGTTCAGGAGTCATTATCTTTTCTCCTTCGGGTGTAATTACCTTGGCATCACTAGTTAAAGATATTTCATCATATCCATCCAAACTATGAATAATAGTAAATGACTGTGTAGTTTGTTGTAATAGATAGTTATAAATACGTGCCATTTCTAAATTATACACTCCCACTAACTGATAAGCAGGTGCGGCAGGATTCACCAGGGGACCTAGCATATTGAAAAAAGTTCTAATGCCCAAGTTCTTCCTAATGGAACCAACAGACTTTAGTGCAGGATGAAATAATGGTGCGTGTAAAAAGCAAATATTCGCTTCACTAATCTCTAACTTCAATTTGCTTACATCATTACTCATTTTATAGCCCAACTGTTCCATTACATTTGAAGCGCCACTAACAGAGCTAGCTCCATAATTACCATGTTTAGCTACTTTTTGTCCTGCCCCTGCCACAATAAAACAACTGAGGGTTGAGATGTTAAATGTGTTTTTGCCGTCGCCGCCTGTTCCAACAATATCAATAGTCTTATTATTACCAAGGTCTACCTTAACAGAAAGGTCCAATAACGCGTCACGAAAGCCTTGTAACTCTTGAATAGTGATACTACGCATAAGGTATACCGTTACAAATGAGGTAACTTCATTTTCATTGTATACACCTGTAGAAATATTGGTCAATATTTCTTTGGCTTGTTCTCTTGAGAGCGTTTTGTGTTCGAATAAGAATTGTAATATTTTTTTCATTTTTCTATTTTATTCAAAAGTCATCTAGCTAATATTTCAACCAGTTACTCATGATCTTTTCACCATCAGGTGTTAGAACACTTTCGGGATGAAACTGCACGCCCTGCACATCATACTTTTTATGTTGAAGTGCCATAATAAAGTTATTCTCGTCTCTAGCTGTTACGGTTAAGTCGTCGGGAAAACCATCATTACTAATGACCCAACTGTGATAACGACCCACTTCTATTTCATTAGATAGCCCATCAAATAAGTGAAGTCTTGCATCTTCAATAGTCATAGGTGCATTGGAATGTTTCCCTATTTGTATTTTAGTAGCGATGCCATGATACACTTTCGACAAATTAGTCAAGGTTCCCCCAAAGGCTTGACCAATGGCTTGATGACCCAAACAAACGCCTAGTATAGATTTTGTAGAAGCATATTCTTTAATGAGCGGCAATAATAATCCTGCCTCTTCGGGGATACCAGGACCTGGCGATAGAATTATTTTATCGTAGTCTTTTACCCGCTCCAATGGAATTTCATCGTTGCGATATACATCCACCTTTTGATGTATAATTTTCTCTACTAAGTGTACCAAATTATAGGTAAATGAATCGTAATTATCAAAAACTAAAATCTTCATAATCTACTTCTTTTATGCTTGTGTAATCATTGCTATTAATGCCTTTCTCTGATACTATATATTTTGAGCCAATACAATTGCTCTTTTTAATGCTCCTAATTTATTATTCACTTCTTGCAACTCACTCTCTGGGTTGCTTGCTGCTACAATTCCCGCTCCTGCTTGGTAAGTAAGTGTATTATTTTTACTTAAAAAAGTACGAATCATAATAGCGTGATTACAAGTGCCATCAAAACCCATAAACCCTAATGCCCCACCATAATAACTACGCGAAGTAGTTTCATACTCATCTATCAACTTCATTGCTTTAAACTTGGGCGCACCACTTAGCGTACCTGCAGGGAAGGTTTTGGCTAATAATAAGAAGGGATTAGTGCCCGCTATTACATTACCCGTAACTTCACTTACTAAATGAATAACATGGCTATAATAATGTACTTGCTTAAAGTAATTTACATGTACTCCCTCACATAAACGGCTCAAATCATTTCTAGCCAAATCAACCAACATAACATGTTCTGCATTTTCCTTTGCATCCAACAATAATGCTTCTGCAGCTGCGGCATCAGCCTTATCATCACCCATTCTTTTAAATGTTCCTGCAATAGGATGAACCACTGCCTTATTGTTTTTAATAATAATCTGGCTTTCTGGCGATGAACCCATTAATTTATAATCGCCATAATCAAAGAAAAACAAATAGGGCGATGGATTTACATTGCGTAAAGTTCTATACACATTAAATTCATCGCCTATAAATTTTTGTTGAAATCTACGACTCAGCACAATTTGAAATACATCGCCACGCATACAACTTTGTATACCCTTCTTCACCATTTCGATATAATCCTCATTTTTTAAATTAGAAGTTTCGTCTCCTTTAATAGCAAATGGGAATACAGGTACGTCTTTGCTTTTGATTAAACTCTCCACAACAGCAATATCGCTATCTAGACCTTGAATTACATTTTCGCATAAGAACAATTCATCTCTAAAGTGATTAATAGCGATTACATATTGATATAAGCGATAACGCATCAACGGAATGGTTGGTAGTTCATCGGTAGCTGACTGCAAATGGATAGTGTCAAAAAACTGAACGGCATCATAGGTTGCATAGCCAAATAGTCCTTGTGCATATTTTGCTTCCTTCTCTCCTTCAACTATTTCAAATTGCTGCATAAATTCCCATAATTGCTGAGGCACTTCTTGCACATTCTTTATGGCGGCCTTTTCAGGTTTTTCATTGGGCAATTTAAATTCAATGCTTTTGGTAGAAGTAATTTCCATACCAGCAATTGCATTGATACAAATAAAGCTATAGCTATTTTCTGCAATATGGTGATCGGTACTTTCTAGCAATAGGGTATCTCTAAATTTGTCACGCAAACGCAAATAAATACCTACTGGTGTGTATAAGTCAGCAAGCATCTTTTTTACTTTTGTTTCAACTAGAATCTTTTTCATCATACAATTATTTAGGTTATAGCCTTGATATTTATACTATTTCTATTTTCTGCTTTTGATACCTTTTATAAAGGTCATTTTCAGTATTATTCAACCTATCAACTAGGTACTTTTCCCTTCTCCTCATTTAACTCAATAAATACTACAAGAAACAAAAAACCCCGACAAATCTGTCGGGGCTTTGAAATTATATTCATTCGTATTGGTAATACCACTACAATCCCCGGTTAGAGTTTGTATGCCACCACCAATTATTATTTAATAAATTTTGTTTCATTGCATTGCAAAGATGAGAAGTGAAATTGTTTTTGCCAAATATTTTTTATAACACTCCTTTTGTGCTAGGCAAATAATTACTCATCGGATCACGTTTAACAGCCATATGTATAGCCTTCGCAAATGCTTTGAATATAGCCTCAATTTTATGATGTTCGTTATCGCCTTTACACTCGATGTTTAAATTGCATTTAGCCGCATCACTAAACGATTTAAAGAAATGAAAGAACATTTCGGTTGGCATTTCCCCAATTTTCTCGCGTTTAAAGTCGGCATTCCAAACAAACCAATTACGACCCCCAAAATCAATTAATACCTTCGCTTCGGCCTCATCCATGGGCAAGGCAAAGCCATAACGTTCCATACCGCGCTTATCCATCAAAGCCTTAGCAAATGCCTCTCCTAGGGCAATACCCGTATCTTCTATCGTGTGATGTTCATCGATATGCAGATCCCCTTTTGTTTCGATATTCAGATCCATTTTTCCATGACGTGCAATCTGATCTAGCATATGATCAAAAAAGCCTAATCCAGTGTGTATATGAGCCTTTCCACTACCATCGATATTTAATTCTACGCTTATTTTTGTTTCGTTGGTATTGCGCTCGTGAAATACTCTTCTTAATCCTAGCTTTAGAAAGGCATAAATAGATTCCCATGAGGTGGATTCTAATGCGATCACGGATTGTAGTGTATCCAGCGAATCTTTGATGGCATCAGCGCCTAAATTACCGTCATTTTTTAACCAAATGGCCTTACAACCGAGATTTTTAGCAAGTTGCACATCGGTAATTCTATCCCCAATCACAAAAGAATTAGCGATATCATATTTATCATTATTCAAATATTGGGTAAGCATTCCTGTTTGGGGCTTACGAGTAGGTGCATGATCGGCCGGCAAAGATTTATCGATATGAACAGCAGAAAAACGGATACCCTCATTTTCTAGGCTTTTCATAACAAAGTTCTGTACAGGCCAAAAAGTTTCTTCTGGAAATGAACTTGTCCCTAACCCATCTTGATTTGTGACCATGATTAATTCGTATTCAAATTCCTTTGCAATACGAACCATATATTGGAACATATTTGGGTAGAACTCGAGCTTATCAAGGCTATCTAGCTGATAAGTGGGTGGTGCTTCCTTAATTAAGGTACCATCACGATCTATAAATAAAATTCTTTTCACAATTAAAATTTCAGAGGTTCATTTTTAAGCAGCTACTATGATACAATCATAGCAACCCTATTATTTATAGGCTTATTATTTTTTTTTCTTTACTCCATTCAAGCGCGAAGCTTTAACATCTGCGATACTCACCGCAGTTGCATTATTACCAAAACTATTGCGAACATAAGTTAATACATCAGCAATTTCCAAGTTGGTCAAATCGCTATGTGGGGCCATATTATTACTATAATATTCATCCTCAATAGGAACACGATCTGTCATACCATGTAGCACAATGTAGATGATCTTTGATTTATCGCCTAGGACATAACTAGATTGCGCTAAGGGTGGATTTAAGTGTGGTACGCCACCTCCATCGGCCATATGGCAACTTAAGCATACTTTTTTGTAGATGATTTCGCCCCGCTTTACCGAAGCTTTTTGGGCAGCATCATTCAAAGCTTTTGTTTGCCCCAATAAACAAGCACTACTTCCAATAAGCCCTACCAAAATAACTAGTTGCTTAATAAACCCTATTTTAACGATTGAACGCATTGATCTTATAAATTTACAATGATTATTTTTCTTCATGAACATCCCGCTAAAGAGAATCTATTTACCCTGATAGGATATCTTATAAATGGTACCCTTTGAATCATCACTCACATACAAGGAGCCATCAGGACCCTGTGCTAGACCGCAAGGGCGATGATCGGCTTGTCGTGTAGAGGTAATAATCTCTTTGCCAGAAAACCCATCAGCAAATATTTCCCAGTTACCAACAGGCTTACCATTTTTAAATGGAACAAACACTACAAAATACCCTTTTTGAGGTTCAGGGGCACGATTCCAGCTACCATGAAATGCGATGAAGGCTCCATTCTTATAACGCTCTGGAAATTGATTACCGGTATAAAAAAGTAATCCATCGGGAGCCAGATGACCAGGAAATGCTATAACTGGATTAATCGCATTTTCGCCACCCTCCTTTTTACCATCACCCCCATATTCAGGGGCAAGAATTTTTTTATTCAATAATTGGTTATAATAAATGTAAGGCCATCCTGCATTGTCGCCCTTATGAATCTCATACATTGTTTCAGCAGGTAATTCCGCACTTGTTTTTTCATCGAACAATTCGGGCCAGTTATCATGCAGCTGGTCTCTACCATGTTGCATTACAAAAAGCGAATTTGTTTGTGTATTCCAATCCAATCCTACCACATTTCTTAATCCTGTGGCATAACGAATACCATCGGCATAGGTTTGATTAAGCTTATCGGCTTTGAATTGCCAGATACCCCCTGCAGAATCCAAGATAGGACATGGCATGTGGCCAGGACTATGCAAGGTTCTATCCTGAATTTGACAAGCATTTGCATAAGCACCAATATTTACATAAATATTTCCAACATTATCCAATACTATTGATTTAGATTCATGCTGATGACGATTAATTAATCCGGTAATAATCTTTTCGGGCTCATTTGGATGAATGACTACATTCTTGTTATCTAATTTATAACGATACACTTCCTCATCGGATGAAGCATATAAATAACCATTCTTTATGGCAATCCCGGTACCGGATATCTTACCGAAAGCTTCTACGGTATCTACCCTCCCATCACCATCTAAATCTACTAATCTCAATATGCCATTTTGGTATTTCCCCCTTTTATTAAAGGCTAATTTTACATACACTTCGCCCTGGGGCGTAACTGCAATATGCCTAGCCACACCAAGACCATCGGCTATTTTAACTGCTGCAAAGCCTTTCGGCAGGCTTAAACCAGAAGTATCCTGAAACGCTGTAACTATAGCTTTGGCAGGTGCGGAATGATCTTTCAGCGGAACTGCACAGAAAGCGCTTGACGAAACCACCAATAAAAGGGGTAAAAAATATTTAATCATGAAAAGCTATTTTATGGGTTAAATTAATTGTATTTACTCTTTAACAAAGAAACAGCTTGTTGGTTGTTTTTGCAATTGTTATATTTTAGGCTCTTCCAATCAGCTAAAATTTTTCAAGGTATTGAATACAGTGCAATTTACTAGCTTTTTGTATTTCAACAATTAACACCTAATACGCCTTTTGCAGCAAGTAGTTTTTTTAGCTGACTGCCTGACTATTTTTCTTAGCTGCGCTCTAATGGATCACCACAAACACTTATTTTGCTTACTAGAAACATAGTTAGCCAAAACTAGCTTTTTTAAACCTAGTTGAAATAGGCAATTAAGGCATCCACTAAAATTGTATTTTCCTGTTCGGTGCCAATTGTAATTCTAAGACAATCATCGCAAAGTTTTACACTACTCCTATCTCTAACTACAATACCCTTTGTTAATAAGAACTCGTACACTTTTCTTGCCTCGGGCATTTTTACTAAAAGAAAATTGGCATCGGAAGGATATACTTTTTTTACCATTGGCAATTGTTCCAAAACGGTGTGCAAAGCATCGCGCATATCTACTAGTTCCCTAATCATATCATTTACCTGACCTACTTCTTCCAAGGCCTTTAAGGCAAGGTCCTGTGTAGCCTGGTTAATATTATAGGGAGGTTTCACCTTATTCATGACCGCAATAATTGCTGAGGACGAAAATGCCATCCCCAATCTTAGGGCCGCCAAGCCCCAGGCTTTGCTGAAGGTCTGCATCACAACTAGATTGGGATATTCGGCTAGTTCCTGAATAAAGGTTTTTTGCTTAGCAAAATTGATATATGCCTCGTCTATAACCACAATGCCATTAAAGTTATTCAATACCCATTCGATATCTGCTCTATTGATTGAGTTACCTGTTGGATTATTGGGCGAACAGATCCAAATAATTTTGGTATTGGCATTTACCAATGTTTCTAAATGAATTAGATCTAGTTGAAAATTATCCAGCAATGGCGCTTTACGTACTTCCACATCGTTGATATTGGCACTTACTTCGTACATCCCATAGGTGGGCGGACAAATAATTACATTATCTTTCTTTGGCTCACAAAAACAACGAAACATCAAATCTATACATTCATCACTCCCATTACCAAGGAAAATATGTTCGTGTGTAATGCCCTTTACCTTGCTGATTGATTCCTTTAGTTGATGCTGATAAGGATCTGGATAACGGTTATACCACTTAGTTAATGGAGAGCCTAAGCTATTTTCGTTCGCGTCTAAAAACACTTTAGCTTCCCCGCTAAACTCATCTCTTGCAGATGAATAAGGCGATAGATTTTTTATATTTTCCCTTAATAAATTAGCTAGGTAGAACATTTTTTTTATTTATCAACTTTATAATTCTATTAATTTATTTTCTTATTCCTTTCCTATGAAGTATTGCTTAATTGGCTTCGATGGCTGCCAAGCGAATGGTTACTGCATTCTTATGGGCATCTAACCCTTCTGCATCCGCCATCAATTCAACATAGTTCCCTATATTTTGTAACCCTTTAGCACTCAATTTTTGAAAGGTTATCTTTTTCACAAAACTATCCACACTTACACCACTATACACTCGTGCAAACCCATTAGTAGGTAATGTATGATTGGTACCACTAGCATAATCGCCTACACTCTCGGGCGAGAAATTTCCCAAGAAGATAGATCCTGCATTTATGATTTTTTCAGCAATCGTTTCATCGTTATTACATGCGATAATTAAATGCTCTGCTGCATACTCATTTACTAGATCAATCGCTTCCTCCATATTGTTTAAGATGATGGCTTTACTATTTTCTAATGCTTTCTCTGCAATTTCTTTTCTTAATAATAATGGTAACTGTTTGTTTAATTCTATAGCTACTTTTTGTACCATGCCAACAGAAAGAGCAACGAGTAATACCTGACTATCTACACCATGCTCAGCCTGCGATAATAAATCGGCCGCAATAAATCTTGCATCAGCAGCATCATCGGCTAATACGCACACTTCGCTGGGACCCGCAGGCATATCAATAGCAATACCCTCTTGCAATACCAATTGTTTAGCACAGGTTACAAACTGATTTCCTGGGCCAAATATCTTGAACACTTTTGGAACACTTTCGGTACCATAAGCCATGGCACCAATAGCTTGAACGCCCCCTATCTTAAAAATTTTAGTAATACCTACCAACTGTGCTGCAAATAATATAGCAGGATGTAATTTACCTTCCTTATTAGGAGGACTACATAAAATAATTTCTTTACAGCCAGCAATCTTAGCAGGTATGCCTAGCATTAAAATAGTAGAGAACAATGGTGCGGTTCCACCTGGAATATATAAACCTACTTTTTCTATGCCAACAGCTTTGCGCCAGCATTTTACCCCTGGCATCGTTTCTACTACGGCAATTTCGCTTACCTGTTTTTCATGAAATAGCGTAATATTTGATGCCGCTTGTAGTATGGCCTCTTTTAACTCATCCGACAATAACGCTAAGGCTTCTGTTATTTCAGCTTCCGGCACCTTTAGATCTGTTAACAATACTCCATCGAACTGCTCCGTAAATTTTTGTATGGCTAGATCGCCATTCAGCTTAACTTCAGTTAATACAGTAGCTACTTTTTGCTGTAAGGTAGATGAGTCGAAACTTGGCCTTTGCAATAACTCTTGCCACTCTTTTTTATTAGGATATGAATACGTTTTCATAATTACCTTTTACTCCTTTTTAATGGATGAATCCAACACTACATAATCATCTTTTCGATAGGAATTACAAGTATGCCTTGTGCCCCCGCCGACTTAAGTTGTTCTATAATATCCCAAAACTGACTTTCACTTAATACACTGTGTACACTACTCCATCCTGCTTCGGCTAAAGGCAATACCGTTGGACTTCTCATGCCGGGCAACAACGCAATAATTTCTTCCAATTTTTCGTTGGGTGCATTTAGTAAAATGTACTTATTATTTTTTGCCTTCTTAACAGACTGAATACGGAAAATAATTTTATCTAATAACTGCTGCTTTTCGGCACTTATTTTTTTGTCCTTAATTAATATCGCCTGCGATTGAAGAATAATTTCTGTTTCCTTTAATCCATTCATAAATAGGGTTGATCCGCTACTTACTAGATCGCAGATCGCATCGGCCAAACCAATACCAGGAGCTATTTCTACGCTACCACTAATCTCGTGTATTTCTGCATTTATTTTATTTTTCTTTAAGAAGTCTTGCACCAATACAGGATAGCTAGTGGCTATTTTTTTCCCTTCTAAAAAAGAAGCGCCAGTATATGCTTCATTCTTTCTAACTGCAATAGATAAACGGCATTTACCAAAGCCTAATTTCTCAGCGACATCTACTTTCTTATTTTTTTCAAACACTACGTTCTCTCCTACAAAGCCAATATCCGCAACACCATCTTCTACATATTGAGGAATATCATCATCACGTAAAAAGAATACCTCTAAAGGAAAGTTACTAGCTTCTGCTTTTAATTTGTTTACCCCATTAGAAATATCAATACCACATTCTTTCAATAGTTTCATTGAATCGTCATGCAGTCTTCCACTTTTTTGAATTGCTAATTTTAGTTTCATTTGATTTGGTTTAATAAAAAAAAGGGCTCACTTTACAGTAAGCCCTTAAATGTTTTATACGATACACAAAACACCAACAGCCTACCCAATGGGTAAATGATGATGATGGATATGTGTTGTTTGTTTCATAATTGAGTTGCAAAAATAAAGGCAAGCATTTTAATAGGCAAATTTTTTATTTTGGAGTCAAATCAAAAAAATGGAGCATCTTCCTTAGAAAAATATAAAAAAACCATTCATCCTACCCTCAAGAAATAGATATGTTTTCTGGCTACTTACCCCTATAAACGTTGGTTTTAGGCGATCATTGCATATCAAAAAACTACTTTCCCTAATATCACTTAGCTTTTTCTTAAATAACTACCTGTTAGGGCTGCACATGCAGCTACCAATGCCCCAATAAAGGCAGTAACAAAGATTAATAAGCTATAAGAGCCTTGTAAGGGTAAAATTTGTGCCACTTTTGAGGATAACAAGTGCTGGTTTGCATAATCAATTTTAAACGCTAGTCCACCCCAAAGCAGGAATACAGCAATAAATGCCGACAGGAAAGCTTTCCATGCTTTTTGTGGCATAGCCACTGCTGCAATCATTGTTGTGATAGCAAAGCTCCACCAAGGAAGCATTACATACAACCCTACCGTATAGGTTAATAAAGCCGTTATAAGAATGACAGTTATAAATTTCATGAATTAATTTTTATGCTTTTTTAAATGTAATATGCCATTTAATTCTGTTATGGTTAACCGCTTCTTTTTCGGTTAAAAATAATATAGGATAATATTTTCCTGCTACCCAGGTATCAACAAAATTATCATAATACTTACTGCCCGGATTACCACTTTGCCCTCCAGGATAAACAGCATAGGCCTCGATGGTATCGGTTAAACTAACCACCATTCTCCAGCTAGGTCCATGGTTGGCAGTGGTGGCATTGATCATTCCATCACCTCCTCCAATGGGCAAATGCAATCTACTCAGAGCGGGTATTTTTAGTAAATGATTAATATAGGTATCCTTATATTTACCCCAAGCTACTCCTCCACTTTTATCAGCTTTATCTAAAAATGTAGCGGCTTTTTTGAAAGCTGCTAATACCACATCATTCATGGTTTCTATGGTATCTTTTGTATTTATATTGTCGGCAAAAGAATAGTTTGTACTCTTTAACAGGCTCTCTAGTAATGTAGCTTTTTCTGGCCAATATAGCGGCAATTTACTACCCCCAAACTCATCCCCATAAGTTTCCATATAAACACTATCCCAAAAGACTTTAAAAACGGTAGCCCCCTGCTCTCCTATATCGTTTCGAAGATTCCAACTTTCAAAAATAGCAAGCCACTTTTTTTCAGCACTATTCAACTTATTTTCGTCAAGTAATTTGATTAAAATAGGCCGAGCCATCTCTGCCACTATATTATAGTTATCTGTTTGCATTTGTTGCATATCCATCACACTAATATTATTCATGGCAGTTAATTTTTTGTTTATCTCATAGCCCCGATAAATTGGAAAATTACCTGATCTACCTAGATAATAAGGGTAGGTAGAATCTACGGCCATTTGATTCGCACTACTCACAAAACCGCGAACAGGATTCAGCATTTGAGGATTTTCGTTAGTCGGAATAAACCCTTGCCAAAGATAGGTAGAGTCGATACCTGGCTGAACAAAGTCGCCTTGTTGACTCCACTTTGCTACAAATTTTCCTTGCTGCCTAATGGCGATATCGCCTTTCTTAGAAGCAAAAACAAAATTTTGTCCTGGGTTTTGGAAGGTGGCGATAGCGCCAACATAATCGTCATAATTATTCGCACGATTTAACTTATAAAAACTAAGCAGTTCATTACTTGGATCGTGTGCCGTCCATCGAACAGCATAATATTTACCATCTTCATTTTTACTCTTATAAGTTTGATCATACATTACTGGACCAAATATTGTCATAGCAATGGTTTCAACATCGTCTGGTTTACCTTTCACCTTAATCACTTCTTCTCTAAATTCGCTTCTTTTCCACTCATTATTAAACCAATATTCTTTCATGGTCGTGTCGCGAAATTGAATATTGTAGAAATCTTTCACATCTCTACCTGCATTGGTAACACCCCAAGCAATACTATCGTTAAACCCAATAATCACAGCTGGTGCACCAGGAAAACTGGCTCCATAAACATTATAGGTAGGTGTAGAAATTTGCATTTCATACCATAATGCGGGCAAATTCAATCCGAGGTGTGGATCATTACATAAAATAGGTCTGCCCGTTTTTGTTTTTGACCCACTAATGGCCCAATTATTGCTTCCATTATTTTTATTAGGTATAATGGGAGGTGTTGCGGTAATCGCGTCATTATTTCTATAAAAATAAGCGGTGTCTACATTCGAAGGGGCTTTAGCGGCGATGAGTGGTTTTTCGAATGCTGTTCCTTTAGGAATAATTGGATCTAAAGAATCGGCACGTTGTGGAAATAATTTTTTAAAAGTATCGTATCCCAAATAATTCTTAGTATTGGTCATCCACAAATCGTCGTCGCCTTGTCCGGTTAAATCGAACGACATGAACTTTAAGAACAAAGCAGTTTTCAAGTTGGTCCAAGGCTCTGGCTTATAGTCTAATAATTTGTATTCAAGGGGTAGTTCATTTTCTTTTAATGATTGAATGTATGCATTTACGCCGGCCGTATAAGCGTCAGCCACTGTTTTGGTTTCCACATTTTCTTCGGTAGCTTTCAATGATTGTTCGGCGGCATAAACCATCCCTAACCTTCTAAAATATTTATCTGTTTTCAAGCCTGCATCACCAATAATTTCACTTAACCTTCCTGCTGCAATATGGGTTTGAAATTCCATCTGCCATAAGCGAAATTTAGCATGCAAATACCCTTGAATAAAATAGGCATCTGTATCGTTTTTAGCATATATATGGGGTACTAATCGATCGTCGAAATATACGTCGGTGGTTGACTTTATTCCTGGAATAGTGAGCTGCTGATTGAATGATGCATTGGACCCTTCAGCATTCTGCCAAAATCCTTGTTGAGGCGATAAGAAATACCCCAGCCTCGGGGTTTTACTACTACCTACAGGCAGGGTAGTATTTAGTGCAACAATCAGCCCTGTGGTAATTGCTGCAGAAAAAATGAATGGAATAATGCGCATAGCAAAGGTTTATAGATTGAAATTAACGCTTTTTATGAAACCAACATTAGAATATGAATGAATAGCCTTATCATTTGGACAATAGTTGGTTAATAATTTGACAAAAACTGTCAAATAAAGCATACTATATAAAGCTTAGTGGAATAACACTATTGGGCAAGCAATTCATGTAAAAGTCTGGATACAAAAAAGGGAGTATTGCTACTCCCTTTTCTTACAGTTACGCTTATAAAAAATTCGACTACTTTATTATTTGTGTAATGTAACACTGGGCAATATAATATTTCCAGCATTACTAATGACAATATTATTGATAGTAGTATCTCTATACCCATTAGATCCATTAAAATTAACCGAATAAGTACCATCTTTTAATCCTCTAATTTTAAAGAACCCATCTCTATTTGGTAAAGCATAAGCCGTATCATTACTGCTAACTACGCTTACCATTTCTGGCCAAGCATCTCTTGGAGCAACAGTTCCTGCAATACTTCCAGTTTGATTTACTACAAAAGGTTTAATAAAAGGAGTTAAGTAATAAACACCATTTGTAAGTATAATAGAACGTGCTACATCAAAGTCGATCCATAAACGATAGGAATTACTCGCAAAGCGTTCCCACTCATTACCCATTAGCTTTACCAAAATATACGATGGTGCACCCGCAGGTATTTGAACGGCATGTGAAACGCTATCGAGGGTTACTACAGAGTTGTTACTTCCTAAATTAATCTTAATGAGTCGAATACTTCCGGCCTTAATGTTAGACTGCGACAATAAAGTATCTACCCCATTACGTAATTGTAACAAATCGTATACGCCTGGCGAAACACTTAAGGTGTTCCATACAAAAACAGAATCGGGTATCGAAGATTGCGAGCCCAGATTATCCCAATTGCAACCATCATGCCTTCGGGTATTCGACGAAGTATCTAATAATACTTGAATCAACTTTACGTCTAATTTAACACTCAAGAAAACACCTGGACCATCGGCCATATACAAAGAAACATTTTGTGTTCCAGGTGCAGTGGCATCGGCCGAAGTGTTTTTTGAACATGCAGTAAATAGTGCTGCAGCACTCATTAACATAATAGCTGCGCTGAATAGGATGTTTTGTTTTTTCATAGTTGTAAATATTTTAGTGTATAAATTTTCCATTCAGTACGTTTACATTTTTATAACAATGATTGAGCCATTCGTATACATAGATACCCAATGAAGTAAAAACGTTTACTAATAAACTGTTAAAGAAAAAGATTAAATTTATACAGTGGCTTTGAGAACACCTATAAAGAGTAAGGCTCTAAAAAATAAAGCCACCTATTTACATTAGCCACTTGAAATTATCTGTAAAAAATTACGCTGTTTTCAACCCCTTTATTCATTCATCTTCGGGACATGTTCGAGATTTGTTCGCATCAAGTGCCTGAATTCGGGCGCTTGCTGCCAAGAAATCTCTAACAAATTTCGAAGAAATCCCCTCTAAGATTGCGTAATAAATTTGTTAAAAGAAAAACATGTTGATAAATTAGCAAGAAAAATATCATATGTTTAACCGGATAAAAACACCCTGCAAATCGTTTACTTGTTAAGCTAACATTTACGGAAACCTTAGCCTAAAAATACCTGGTAATTTTAAGCTGTATTTTGAGCAGAATAGTGACTAATATCAGTTGATGGCTGAGAAAAAATTACAATTTTTGCCAAATCAACCAATTCATTCAATACAATCAAGTTTCAGAACTAATATGACGAACGCCATCTATATCGCCTCCTCTTCTTCCTTTAGTGGTAAATCTATTATTGCTTTAGGTCTGATGAATATGTTAGCGGGTAAAACAAAGAAAATTGCATACTTCAAACCAGTTATCAACGAGCCGCTTGAAAAAGGGAAAGACGTACATATTGATACCATTGTAACCCATTTCGGACTAAACGATGACTACAACGATATGTATGCTTTCACCAAAGATCAGGTTTTAAGTTTACGCAGCGAAGGCAATGATGCCACAATCATTGACACCATTATTGCGAGGTATAAAAAGTTAGAAGAAACACACGACTTTATAGTGGTGGAAGGAACAGATTTTATGAGCGAAGGCATCACATTTGAATTTGATGCCAATATCACCATTGCCAAAAATTTAGGCATTCCTGTTATATTAGTAACCAATGGCGAGCAGAGCCCAGCTGCCGATACTGCGGCCAAATTACTTTCATCGTATCAAAGCTTTAACGACAAAGAAGTTCAAGTACTTGCCATCGTTGCTAATAAAGTAAAGGAAACAGAAGTTCAGGAATTACAACAAGCATTAAACAAGCGATTACCTAAAGATGTGTTAGGAGCTGTTATTCCATTTAATAAAGATTTGAGTAATCCTACCATGAAAGAAATTGCAGCAGCAGTAAATGGAGCGGTATTATTTGGAACAACGCTTTTATCGAATCAGGTGGATCATTCGATTGTAGGTGCCATGCAGCTTCGCAACTGCTTAACACGTTTAAAGGAAAATACCTTAATTGTAACACCCGGCGATAGAGCAGATATTATTGTGGCTGCCCTGCAAGCCAATCTATCAAAAAATTATCCTAAGGTTGCAGGTATGATCTTAACTGGAGGGCTCGAGCCTGAGGACCCCATTATGAGACTGATTGAAGGATTGCAGACAGTTGTACCTATTCTTCAGGTGAGTACAGGTACTTTTGAAACGGTAAATAGAGTGGGTAATATACAAACAAGAATCTATCCCGATAATAAACAAAAAATAGACCTCGCTATTTCCACTTTTGACAAGTATATCAATACAAAAATTATAGGAGACAAAATTGTAACTTTTCATACAGAGAGTATTACTCCACGCATGTTCCAATACCAACTATCTACACGTGCTAAGTTGCAAAAAAAACACATTGTTTTACCCGAAGGTAATGATGATCGTATTATTACCGCCGCAGCAATGCTCATTAATAAAGGAATTGTTGACCTCACCATTCTAGGTAATAAAGAGGATATTAAAGCCGCCGTAAAAAGACTAAACTTATCGTTCGACATAGAGAAAGTTGAAATTATAAATCCTGCCGAATCGGACAAATATGAGAACTATGTAGAGACCTTGTATGAGCTTAGAAAAAACAAGAATGTGAATATGGAAATGGCGCGTGATATGATGACCGATGTTTCTTATTTTGGCACAATGATGGTATACAAAGGCGAAGCAGATGGAATGGTTTCGGGGGCCTTACATACTACTCAACATACTATTAGACCTGCACTTCAATTTATAAAAACCAAACCGGGTGTTTCAACAGTTTCATCGGTATTTTTCATGTGCCTTCCCGATAGAGTTTCTGTTTTTGGAGACTGTGCAGTAAACCCCAATCCTAGTTCGGAACAATTAGCCGATATAGCCATTTCATCGGCAGAAAGTAGTACCATGTTTGGCATTGAACCTAAAATAGCTATGTTATCCTACTCTTCTGGAACATCGGGCCAAGGTGAAGATGTAGAAAAAGTTCGCAAGGCTACCGAAATTATTAAAGCACGCCGACCCGACCTCAAAGTGGAAGGGCCTATTCAATATGATGCCGCTGTTGACCCCGCAGTGGGTAAACAAAAAATGCCTAATTCTGCCGTAGCAGGTCAAGCAAGTGTTTTAATTTTCCCCGACCTCAATACAGGTAATAATACCTATAAAGCAGTACAAAGAGAAACAGGCGCCTTAGCAATTGGCCCCATGTTACAAGGTCTTAATAAACCAGTAAATGATTTAAGCCGAGGATGCACTGTTGATGATATTTTTAATACCGTTGTAATTACGGCCATTCAAGCACAACAATAAATATAGACAAATGAACATTTTTGTAATTAATTCGGGCAGTAGCTCTATTAAATATCAGTTGATACGAATGCCCGAGGCTAGACTTGTTTGCAGCGGATTAGTGGAAAGAATTGGCATGACCAATGCCTCTATTAACCATAAAACAATAAAGGGAATCGAAGAAAAAATTCTAAAAGAAATCTTAGAGATCGATGATCATGCGGCGGGATTAAAAGAAGTAGCGAGACTATTAATCGATAAAGAGGTGGGTGTAATTAGTAACCCCGATGAAATAGAAGTTGTAGGCCATCGTGTTGTACATGGCGGCGATATTTTTACTGCAACAACTGTGATTAATGAGGCCGTAAAAACAGAATTAAAAAAATTATTTCCACTAGGTCCATTGCACCTTCCTGCAAATTATACCGGCATTATTGTGGCCGAAAAGATATTTGAAAAAGCTATTCAAGTGGCTGTATTCGACACGGCTTTCCACCAAACAATGCCTCCCAAAGCTTTTAGATATGCCATACCAAAAGAACTCTATACCGCACATAGTATTCGTGCTTATGGATTTCATGGAACCAGTCATAAATACGTGTCGGAAAAAGCTACCGAATACCTACAAAAACCGAATGCAAAAATCATTACCATTCACCTAGGAAATGGCTGTAGTATGGCAGCGATTGATGCTGGTAAATGCCTAGACACATCGATGGGTCTAGGCCCACTAGATGGCTTAATTATGGGTACACGCTCTGGCGAAATTGACCCAACCGTTATTTTTCATTTAGTAAATCAACTTGGATACGATATTAACCAGGTAGATACCCTGCTCAACAAAAAAAGTGGATTACTGGGATTAACCGGATTTAGCGATATGCGCGACGTTAAAACAGCAGAAGCAAAAGGAGATGAAGATGCAATTCTTGCACACCAAATGTATGCATACCGCATACGCAAATATATTGGGGCCTATACTGCTGTTTTAAACGGTTTAGATGCCATTGTATTTACAGCAGGAGTTGGCGAGAATGATGAACTTACTAGAAAATTGTCGGCCTCAAATTTGGAATGGCTAGGCATTGAATTAGACCCAGAAAAAAATAATACTAGAATCAAGGGCATACATGAAATAAATACCACCCAATCAAAAGTAAAAATTTTAATTGTGCCAACCAATGAAGAACTAGAAATTGCCCAACAATGCTTTATGTTGCTAAATACTGCTATATAAATTGTAATGGGTTAAGAACCCTTAGCATTTACTAGATCAGATAACGGAATGATTACAGAAAATTTTATACAAAAATAGTACCCCCTTTTTCGCATAAAGAATTTCGAAGAATTAGTCGTTATCATTAGCAACCATTCAGCAGAAGCCATGATTTTCTAATGCAATCAAAAAAGTCATAATTCGATCATTTTAGATCTTTGCATCTTTGAGAACTATGATTTATATTCATTGTAGATTTAAATAAATTACGATGGTTCCTGCAATGCGAAAATGGTTCAATGAAAACTTTACGCAAGAAAAATATGAAGATTTTCTTGCGCAACTTAATAGCAAACACCCTGATGCCATTGAATTTAGAGTTGCCGAAACACCCCTATTTATTGACAAAGCATTTACAGCAAAAATAATATCGGCCTGCGAAGCCATTATAGATGTTATTACCCAACCTAACTTCAATGCCATTATACGAAATGCCATTCCCACAAACTTAAAAGTGCCGGGCAATACCAAACAACCCCAGTTTATCGCTTTTGACTTTGGTATTTGCGAAAATGATGAGGGTGAATTAGAACCACAACTGATAGAAATGCAAGGATTCCCATCCTTGTTTGCTTACCAACTATTATTAGAAGAAATAACACAAGCAATTTATACTATACCAGAAAATTATACTGCCTATTTAAACGGACTTACTAGAGAAACTTATTTACACCTGCTAAAACAAATAATTGTACAAGACTACCCTACAGAAAACGTTGTATTGCTAGAACTTTTACCACATCAACAAAAAACAAGAATAGACTTCTATCTTACCCAAGAATATATAGGCATACCCATAGTTTGCCTAACAGAACTGATACAAAAAGGACAAAAATTATTTTATATCAGAGATCATAAAGAGATTGAAATAAAGCGAATTTATAACCGCATCATTTTTGATGAATTACAACAACAGTCTGCTGCATTAATAGAAAAAGGGAAAATATTATTCGAGGAATTAGCGGTAGAATGGGTTCCTCATCCCAACTGGTTCTACAAGATAAGCAAGTATAGCTTACCCTTTATACAGCATCCGTTTGTGCCGCAAACAACCTTCTTAGATGAAATAGATACCATTCCAACCAACTTAGAAAACTATGTATTAAAACCATTATTTTCTTTTGGTGGTCAAGGCGTAATTATTGATGTTAGCGAAACAGATCTTATAAACATAAAAGATCCTCAAAGCTGGATATTACAGAGAAAAGTAAAATATGCTGATGTAATTCAAACCCCAGACCTATCAGCTAAAGCAGAGATCAGAATATTCTATTTTTGGAAGGAAGGCGAGCAAAGACCCATTGCTACCTCTAACTTGGCTAGATTAAGTAAGGACAAGATGATTGGCGTTCGTTATAATCAAGATAAAGAATGGGTAGGTAGTAGTCAATGTTACTTTGAAAAGTAAAACAGGTTCGCCTAATTCCCTAACAATTAAAATAATTACTACAGGCATGGGTATTTATCCAAGGCAGTACCATTATATATTTACAATAAAATAGAAGGGGTTTTATATAAAAAAATATTATAAACCACCCCAATTACCACCTCATATTGTCCATTATGAAGAAAATTTTATTAGCAGTACTCATTTGTAGCTCGCGTATGCTATTTGCACAAGATAATTACGAAATACAAGTATATGGATCCGAAACGCAAGAAAAAAAAAGCGCTATATTCGAATTGCATAGCAACTATACTTTTAATGGAGAGCAAAACATCATTGATGGCGTTAGACCCTCGCACCATGCACTACATGAAACCGTAGAAATAACAGAGGGCATTACAGACAATTTCGAGATCGGCTTTTACCTTTTTACCAACTATACTTCGAAATATGGGTATAAGTTGATTGGTTCACATATTCGTCCACGCATTGCTGCACCCGAAAAGTGGAAACTACCAGTTGGACTAAGCTTATCGGCCGAAATTGGTTATCAAGATCAAGATTACTCTGCCGATTCGTGGACGGTCGAATTACGCCCCATCATTGATAAACAATGGAAGAAATTTTATCTTTCTTTCAACCCTACCATTGGAATTGCCATTAAGGGAATTAATCAACATACAGCACCTTCTTTTGAGCCAAACCTAAAAGCTGCTTATTCTTTCTTTAAAAATGCAAACCTAGGATTAGAATATTATGGAAGTATGGGACCTATTAATCAGTTCAGCCAAGCCGCCGAACAAAGCCATGCATTATACTTGGTTTACGACCTAACAAACAATGATCAATGGGAACTAAATGTAGGACCGGGATGGGGATTAACACCCGCTACGGATGGATTCGTATTCAAATTGCTCATTGGAAAAAAAGTACAATGGAAAAAACATAAAAAGTAATTTCATTTTTCTACTATAACATATTAGAAAATCCAAAGAATTCAAAACAAATAACGAGACTATCTTATATAGATTGCTTAGAAGTTATTGACACATAGCGCTGGGTACAAATAAGTATCCTTAGCCTAGCGGCTAATTAATAAAATTCCACCAAATACCAAATCTAAACCAAAGACCCTGAGATGGATATTGCTCAGAGACCAAGTTGTACTTTTTAGCACCCGACAAGTTAAGTGTATTAATATTTTCTAAGCGCACAAAGCTTTTAAAACTTTTAATACGGAAGTGAAAAAACAAGTTTATATCGGGCCTATTAGAAGTGGTATAGGAGTCTTGCAAGAAAAATTGTCCGGTGAACGGCGAATAATTATCGGCTTTATAATTAGAATAATAACGCAATTCAATACCAGTAGATAGAAACAGATTCTTATAAAAATTACCCTCAAAAGCAATTCTATTTCTAGTTAATAAAAGCGGCACATGCACTGGCGCATCGGTTGTAGTTTCTTGCAGGTGCAGCTCGGTGTACCAATTAAAATACCTATTTAACTTAAATTTCTTTTCAACACTTAGATGAAGTAAATTAAATAAAGGTGCATTTTGTTTGGCTACAAAAAAACTATCAAAGTAAGAATAGTTGCTCATTAAAAAGTATTCGCCAGAGAGCTTAAAATGTTGGAATGGATTCTCATAAATCGCAAAAGCCCTTACAATATTCTCCTTATTAAAATTCTGTTTGTTAATAACAGGGAAATTGGTAAGCGGATTAAAAATAAAGGAAGGGGTACGGTTTACGTTTTGAAGTCCCAATTGAAGAAACCCTAGTTTTCGACTCAATTCTCTTTTTAAACTTATTAATAAAGCATAGTCGCCAGCATTCATGCCATTTAAATACAATTGGCCATTTGCCTCAATATCCCAGTTTTGATTGCGCGTACGATTACGATATTCACCCAATGCAAACACATTATGAAAATTTTGAGAGGAGGTATCGGCAAACGTTCCCTTTAAATTTTGAAGTGCAATACCTACTTTTAAAAATTGACTTTGGTTCTTTTTTTCGGGAAAAGAAATAACACTAAACTCATTGGTAATATTGCTCCAAGCATCTTTAAACCTTACAGTATCGCCAGCCCTGATACTATAATTAAAATAGTCCTTGTAAGAAGCTGAGTCGGTAGCATTATCAGAGAAACTATAACTATCGCTTTTTATAGAAAGCGTATGCTGCAACCTAAAACGAGCATAGAACAATTTCAGGGTAACAGAATCGTTTAATACTAGCGAATCTTTTTGTCCAAAATCGTATTGATGCCTGATGAGGATTGTATTATTTTTATAAATATTACCCGTATTAACGGTTGTATTAAATGGATCTCGCACAAGAGAGCCTGCTCCCCCCAAACGAGTACCCAATTCGTATGGATCGTTCAATGCTAAACTATCTAGCCCCTTCACATTCTTTAATCCACCATTCTCGGAGGTAGCATTCTTATTTGATAAGAACACAAAAAATAATTCGTAGCGTTTATTAGGTGTTTGATAATGGCTTGTAAAACGAGCATTGTTATCACTTGCATTTTGTGTACTTAGCATACCCGGAGCATTGCTAAAGCGGTATTCAAAAGAAAAATTAAACCCACTTTTTTTATTTTGAGTATGCAGTATATTTACTAATTGCTCCGACTTATTACCTAACAGATAGGCTAATTCTGTAAAAGGCCTAGTGGTTTTAAAAAAACGGGTATCTTCCACAGTATAATCATATACATCAAACTGATGAAGACCCTCATCCCAGCCAGGCTTCATGGTTGGCGAAAACAACAAGGACTTAGCAGCTGAACCCAAATTTCCCATATTAATGTACCAATAAGGTTGTGGAAATCGAGTGGTAAAATCATTAATTGATGAATCTAGTGTTCTATTGCGGGTAGAATCGTAATAGCGATAATAAATGGTTATAGAGTCGGCAAATCTGTCCCGATGCTGAAGTGAATCTTTTTTTACAGCATTGCTATTATTTCTAGGCCTTCCCTGGCTATCGTAGGAAACACCAGCGGCAGGATTACTTTCCGTTTGTTGTGCAGATGCACTCATCGTTAAAAAAAGTAACCCACAACCTAAGAAGTATAAAAAACGGCCTATCTGTGAACTCATACTGAAAGAATGTACTGCAAATTAACAGTAAAGCAGTGAATGAAATGATAAAAAGACATTACAGAAGCAAATGCAAACTACCTCTATGCCAAACCTCACAATTCTTGAAATGCTTATATAATTTTTATTAATTCTTTAAACAGTAGTGCTAACTTAGGTTCAGCGTCTTTCGCCGCTTGTAAAACTTCTTCATGGGTAATGGTATTATCATCTGCTCTAATACCAATATCGGTTACTACACTTATCCCAAATACCTTCATACCACAATGAACAGCAGCAATGGTTTCCTGCACTGTGCTCATACCTACTACATCACTTCCTACTAATTTGATTAATTGATATTCAGCCCTGGTTTCAAAAGTAGGGCCAGTTACACCAGTATAAACTCCTTCATATATGCTCAGGTCATTGTCTGCAGCTATTTGTTGTGCTTTTGCTATCAGATCTTTACTGTAAGGTTCACTCATATCTGGAAAACGAGTACCCAGGGCTTCCTCATTTTTTCCAATCAACGGATTGAGGGTAAAGAAGCTAATATGATCGTTAATAATCATTAAATCACCCACTTGAAATTGAGGGTTTACCGCGCCTGCTGCATTCGATAATAATAAGGTTTCTATACCTAGCTGCTTCATTACCCGAATTGGATAAATTACTTGCTGTGGTGTATAGCCTTCATAGAAATGAAAACGCCCCCCCATCACAACCACTTTTTTACCGCCAAGTTCCCCAAAGAGTAATTTACCGCTATGCCCCTTAACCGTACTTACAGGGAAATGTGGTATATCGGCATATGGGATTGCTTTTTCGATTACCATATCGTTGGTTAGATTACCCAATCCACTTCCAAGTATGATGCCCACTGTAGCATCGGTGTTTATTACTTGACGAATATAACTAACGGTTTCCTCTAGTTGTTTGATAAGTTCGCTCATGGTTCTATTTTGTATACTTTGTAAATATAATCAATATAAATTTTTATTTTCTTTATTTGCCCATTCGGTAAATAACGCTATCGCTTCCTCCCTTCCAATACATTGGGTAGGTATTTTTCTTTTATCAAGTGGCAAATTTAGCTCATCATAAATTAGCGAATCGTCAAACCCAATATTAGCAGCATCCTTTCGTGTATTTGCAAAATAGACTTTAAGAGGACGCGCCCAATAAATAGCCCCCATACACATTGGGCAAGGTTCGCAGGAAGTATAAATTTCACATCCCTCTAACTGAAAACTACCCAAATTATTACAAGCATCTCTAATGGCTGTTACCTCTGCATGAGCAGTTGGATCGTTATGAACTATTACCTTATTCCAGCCACGACCAACAATTACATCCTCTTTAACAATAACACACCCAAAAGGACCTCCCTCATTCTGAAGCATCCCATTTCTACCCAGCTCAATGGCTAGCTGCATAAATTTCGTTTCTCTACTTGAGTTCTCCATGATGAATATTTAAAATTAACAAGCTATTTTTTCACTACAGTTATCAAATAAAAGCTGGCCCTTCAACTACCGACTTTGACTAGATTTCCAACCAATCAACACTACTCCAATAATAACTAATAATGTGCCATATATCTGCAGATCAAACACTTTCTCATTCAATATAAAATGTGCCTGAATAATAGTTGATACAGGTCCAATACTGGTAATGATGGCTACATTATTACTGCCAATATTATTCATACCATAACTCATCATAAATGAAGGCAGCACAGTTGCGATAATGGCTAAGGCAATCGCGTAATACGCTAGCGAGTTACTTAAGTGTATATGCTGCATGTTTTTTGTTACTATAAAATGAAGAAAAATTCCAAGCGTTGCAAACAACATGGCGAAAGCAGTATATCGTGTAGCACCTACTTTTGGAACCATCCTACCTGTACCTACTAAATATAAAGAATAGGTGATGGCACATAGAAATATCATAAATGAACCATAATAGAAATGGGGATTAGAAGTATCCACTTTCATTTCGCCAATATAAGCGATACCAATACCTAGATAGGTTAATATAAGCGCCACTATGTGCGTTCTGCTTAATTTAGTCTTAAACCAAACCCTATTCAGCAATACAGCAAATGTTGGATATAGAAACAAGATCAATCTCTCTAACCCTGCCGATACATATTGAAGCCCAATAAAATCGAATAAACTGCTTAGATAATACCCAAAAATACCCATCAATAAAATAAGCAACCATTCACGGCCTGTAAGTTGCTGAGCAGATTCTTTTGTGCCAGACCACCAAGCAATGACTAAATAAAAGGGCAACGAAAACAACATCCGTAAACTTAATAATGTAACTGCATCCACTTGTGTACTTTGAAATGCAAGCTTAACAAAGATGGCTTTGGTAGAAAAGAAGATAGCACCAACTAATGTAATCAAAAAACCTGCTAATGATATTTGCTGTTGTTTTTGATTCATCTTTATTTTGTTTGCCAAATGAGAAACGGCAGTAGTCTCAACTACTGCCGTTAAATAATCGATATCCTATACACTAACATTGAAATCTCTCAATGCATCGTTTAAACTAGTCTTTAAATCGGTGCTTGGCTTTCTTTTACCAATAATAAGGGCACAGCCTACATGAAATTCACCAGCAGGGAATTTCTTGGGATAGGTACCTGGTATTACAACACTTCCAGCAGGGACCCTTCCTCTATATTCGACTGGTTCGGCTCCACTCACATCAATAATCTTCGTTGACTGTGTTAAAACAACATTAGCACCCAATACGGCCTCCTTCTCAACCTTAACACCTTCCACAATAATACACCTACTTCCAACAAAGCAACCATCTTCAATAATCACCGGACTTGCTTGCAAGGGTTCTAATACACCACCCACACCCACACCCCCACTCAAGTGTACGTTTTTTCCAATTTGCGCACAGCTACCTACTGTTGCCCAAGTGTCTACCATGGTACCTTCATCAACAAAAGCACCAATATTTACATAGCTAGGCATTAATACCACATTCTTTGCCAAATAAGCACCATAACGGGCTACTGCATGCGGAACAGCCCTTACACCCAATGATGCATAATCTTTTTTAAGCAACATTTTATCGTAAAACTCAAAAGGAGGTAACACATAGGTTTCCATTTGTTGAATCCCAAAATAGAGTAGAATCGCTTGTTTTACCCATTCGTTCACCTGCCATCCATTCTCGATGGGCGCAGCTGTTCTTAAACGTCCCTTATCCACTTCTTCAATAACGGCACGAACGGCATCGCTATATTTTTTATCTTTCAATAATTCCCGATTGGCCCAAGCCTCTAAAATAAGTTGCTGTAATTCCATTGTACTATTTTTTTGCAAACATAATGTTTGATGTGCAAATGTATCAAAATGCAGTTTCATAACTAGGTAATTTCTTAATCAGTGCTGTCACCATAGCATAAAAAAAGTGGATAACTACAAGTGAACATTATGGAGGATTCTAGAGGGAGAATGATCGTTTAAATCCATTTACTGCAATCATAAATCACCTAGTTAAACAAGCCTAACTGGACTGCTTTTTGAGGGATTACAACCGCTTTTGGTTCATTTACCCCAGCATGAACAATCTTATAAATTTCAGTAGCCTGAAATCTACTTGCCACAATGATATCTGTACCCTGGGCATGAGGCATAAAAACAGACGCCGCCAATTCGGGAGAATTGTTTTCTTTAGACAAGTGAGAAAGTAATAAATGTGACATAAAGGAGGGCCGGTGAGTCATGAATAGCTCAAGCGCTTGCTTATTTGAAATATGTCCTAATCCCCCCCTAATTCTGTTTTTTAAGGGCTCGGGGTACTTACCATTCTCTAGCATTAATTCGTCGTAATTTGACTCTAAAAATGCTGCATGGCACTGTTTAAAATAATGGATTACTTTATCGCATGCTATACCGATATCGGTAATAACACCAACATTGATTCCGTTATAGTGAACAATAAAGCTGTGAGGATCTGCTGCATCATGTTTTTTGGCAAAGGGTATTACTTCTAATGCCCCAATTTGCACAGACTGACCTGCAAGAAATGTTTTTGAAAGATGTTTAATTAATATGGGTCCTCTTTTGGCTGTATTTTCAGTAATATAAACGGGTAAATTGTATTTATTCGCTAAAGTAGAAACCCCTTTAATATGATCGCCATGTTCATGAGATACAAAAATAGCCTTCACGATACCCATGGATAGGCCCAATTTCTTCATCCGCTTTTCTGTTTCTCTGCATGAAATACCAACATCAATTAAAACAGCTTCTGTTTGATTACCTACATAGTAACAATTGCCATTACTTCCTGAGTTTAATGATGTAATATATAATGCCATAATCAAGACAAAGAAAGCCAATTTTACGTTGATGACGCTGGCTATTTTATCAACTGATGCTCGAGCCTACTTGCTGCATTTACGTAAAGAGTTGGCATAAAAATTAAAACGATAGGTTATAAATATGCGAGTGCTGCATCTAAAAAATTAGGTAAGATTTGTTGATGGGTGAGCCTAATTTTATCGTGATCTTGCAATTGGTCTAACATGCTTTTCCATTTCTCTTCTCCATATTGTTCAGTAATATGGTTGCGTTTATCTGCACGCTGTAGATACATCTGCATACCCATTTCATCTGCTTCGGGGTGAAACTGGGTTCCTACCATATATGGGTTAAATCGCAATGCCATGATGGCCCGCTCGAAGGGCAGATGCGGTCTTTCCTTTTCCAAAGCCAGTATTGTTATGCCCATTTCATCAATTCTAGCTTGATTAGGCGCTATTAACTGATAATCCCGACTATCCACCGCATAAAATGGATTTGAGAGTCCCTTGAAAATAATTTCGTCTTGACCTGCAGGCAACAAATGAATGGGAAATACACCAAAAGAGGTGGATTTTCGCTTACACAAATTACCCACCTGATAATACCTACTTACTAGCTGAAAACTATGACAAATGAGGAACACATACTTTTTTGTTTTATGCTCAACTGCCAGATTCCAAGCCTCAACTTGCGCTAACCACTGAAAATATTTTGTTTCCCATACCGTTCCCTCGCTTCCGAATGGAGATCCGGGACCACCCGAAGAAATATAAATATCATAGTCAATACTAGGTAAGTCAAATTTACCTCGAACATCAAATTCATCATAAGTAAACAAAATATCATGTGTATCCCCCCAATGCCGCAGAATTTCTCGAATACAGCGCATACCCTGGTTCTCCTCTCCTTCGTATAAATCTAGGATAGCAATACGTAGTTTTTTATTTGCATTCGGGCTCATCATATACAAAAATACCCAATTTAGATTGTAAACCAGGAATACCCTTCTACTGAATGCAAAAGTGAAAAAAATCAACAACTTAAACTTAAACTGTATTAAAATGGGCAATTATCAAGCAACCGCTGTGAATGAAATGAACAGGAAACATCCTCAATTTTAGTATTTTTACAAAATGGAATTGATAAACCCACTTGCAGAAGAATATGCAGCGCTGTTTACATCGCCAGAGGATGCATTATTAACAGAAATTCACCAAAACACGATCGATACACATGCACATGCGCATATGCTTAGCAGTAGAACACAAGGCAAGTTTTTGTCGTTTATAAGCACTATAATACAACCGAAATTCGTTCTAGAAATAGGCAGCTTCACCGGTTTTAGTGCTTTATGCCTAGTACAGGGCCTTCAAAATGATGGCGAATTACACACGATCGAATTACGAGAAGAAGATGCATCAATAGCAAAGAAAAATTTTAGCATTTCGCAATGGAATAAGAAAATACATTTGCATATTGGTAATGCACTTGAAATAATTCCAACATTGCCCTTTGAATGGGACCTCGTATTTATAGATGCCGACAAAACTGGATATTTGGCATATTACGAGCTAATTTTACCCCATTTAAGTGAAAGAGGGATAATAATAGTAGATAATGTACTATTTCATGGACAAGTGCTTGAGGAACCGATAAAAGGCAAAAACGCGGTTGCCATTCACAAATTCAACGAGTATGTTGCCCATGATCCTAGAACCGAGCAAGTACTACTAACCCTCAGAGATGGGTTAATGTTGATTAAAAAGAAGAAATGATGAAACAATTGATTATAGCAGTTAGCTGCTGTTTATTATTATTAACAGGATATGCGCAAAAAGAAAAGGGCATGGCTTATGTAGCTGCCTACCACTCACTTGCAATCAATGAAATGATTCGTAGCGGTGTGCCGGCTGCTATTACTTTGGCACAAGGAATCTTAGAATCTAAATTTGGCGAAAGCGATTTGTGCAAACAATCCAATAACCACTTTGGCATAAAATGCAAGCTCGAATGGACTGGCGAAAAAGTTTATCATGATGATGATACAAAACAGGAATGTTTTAGAAGCTATCCAGATGCTGCAGCTTCGTATAAAGACCATTCAGATTTTTTAAAGAATCGCCCCTATTATACCGACCTCTTTAAATTAGATCCCACGGATATCTCTGGTTGGGCCTATGGATTAAAAAAAGCGGGCTATGCCACCGAAAAAGATTATCCTGAACGATTGTTGAGTGTCATTAAGGATTATGACCTAAATCAATATACTTTGCAAGCCTTAAGCCTACAAGAAAAGAAGGAAGTCCCAGCAGTAGCGGTAGTTGCTAATCAACAGATTCCTGTTAAAGCAGACACTACGACTCTTTCGGTTTCGCAATACACTCCCCCTGAAGAAAAAGAAGAAGTTGAGATAGTTACTAAAGGAACAACTAGTTATAAGAATACAGTACTGACTGCTACAAACACCTATCCGGAAGGAGTTTTTAGTATTAATCATGCCAAGGTGATTTATGCAGCAGGAGGCAGTTCATTACTCGCAATAGCCAATCAATATGATATTAGCTTAAGCAAACTGTTAGATTTTAATGATATGGATGAAACCAACATTCTGTCAGAAAATAAACTATTGTTCTTAGAAAGAAAAATGAAGAAAGGTGCTACCGACTTTCATATCGTTAAACCGAATGAAACCTTATATAACATTTGCCAGGAAGAAGGAGTACGTTTAGAAAGCATATTAGAATATAATGGAATCAAGAAAAATATGCAGCCCTTAACTGGCGAAAAAATATATCTAAAATCGGCCGGCCCCATACACCCTAAAACGTTAGCGCTGGTAAAAGATATTCGAGATAGCAATACCAATTAGTTTTAACAGTACCCTAATACCAATTACATGATATCGCAAACCATTAAAGTTCTTGATAAAACATTTGTCCCATATATTTCTGAAGCAACCATTAGAAATAAAATTGTTGAATTGGCCCATCTACTAAAAAGAGATTATGAAGGCAAGCAACCACTATTTATTGCTATCTTAAATGGCTCTTTTATTTTTGCTTCCGACCTTTTTAAGGTATTAGATATTGAAGCTGAAATATGTTTTATTAAACTAGCCTCGTATAAAGGAACGAAATCAACTGGACATGTCATTACTTCTATTGGCCTTGACACCGACATCACAGGACGACATGTTGTAATACTTGAAGACATTATTGATACGGGGAAAACATTGCATACTTTCTTGCCACAGATTATAAATCAACAACCTGCCTCTTTAAAGACTGCCGTATTACTGCATAAGCCAGATGCAACCGAATTTCCAGTGCAGATTGATTATTGCTGTTTCTCTATACCCAACAAGTTTGTATTAGGATATGGACTAGACTACGATGGATTTGGTAGAAATATTCCTGAAATTTACCAACTTCATTGCGATTAAGCTTCTTTATTACTCTATACTGATGATAGCTACAAGGGTTTTTATTTATATTTACTAAACCTTTTAACCAGCATCTCAATGAAATTTTGGTTACTTGCTGCTATTGTATGTTATACTTTTATCCCTTCGTCTTTATTCAGCCAATACTACTTACGTGGTGAGGTTAGAGATGAGAAGGGATCACTTTTACCAGGGGTTACCATCAAGCTCCAATCAAAAGGTAATTATCTATTTACCAGTGGTAGTGAAGGATTTTTTGGAATACCCTCCTCCCTACCAACCGACACGGTTACTTTTTCCTATGAAGGCTATGAAACAATACATAAAGCTGTTCAAACACAGCAATATCAAGCTATACAATTAAGCCTATCAACCGCTAGAATAAGTGTATCAAAAAACAGACTTTCCTCACAAGGTAATTATACACACCCTAGAAACTTACTAAGCTCTTTTGCATTTGGAGAAAGTTATAGTAACCTGATAGAAAACAATTTTGTGAACACGCATAACTTTTCAGAAACTAAATTCTCTTTGAATATCGATCGAGCTGCCTATAGCAATATCAGAAGATTCTTATCGAATGAGATGACGGTGCCTACCGATGCGGTGCGTATAGAAGAGATGCTCAACTACTTTAATTTCAGAATTCTAAATCCTAACACTAATACTAATCAATTCAGCTGTTCTACAACACTTAGCTCCTGTCCATGGAATAGCGCAAATAAACTATGCTTCATCAATATCATGGCTCCTAAGCTCAACTTAGATAGCCTGCCTGCGAGCAATCTAGTTTTCCTGATAGATGTTTCAGGTTCAATGGAAAGACCTAATCGACTTCCACTTTTACAATCTGCTTTTAAATTATTGGTCGAAAATCTTCGAGAGAGAGATACTATTTCAATTGTCACTTATGGGGGTGGTGTGGCTGTAAGACTGGCATCAACAAGTGGATCGGAAAAAGAAAAAATTAATAACTTAATCGACTCCTTATCGGCTGATGGAGATACGCCTGGTGAAGGGGCCATCAGAACCGCTTATTATTTAGCAAAGAAATCGTTTATCAAAAATGGCAATAATCGAATTATACTCGCGACAGATGGCGACTTCAATGTTGGACAAAATACAGAAAAAGAATTAGACGATTTGGTTTCTGCTGAACGAGAGAGTGGAATCTATTTAACCTGCATTGGGGTAGGTATGGGCAATTACAAGGATAGCAAACTAGAAACATTAGCCAAAAAAGGAAATGGTAACTTTGCCTATCTCGATAATATTGCAGAAGCAGAAAAAGTGTTGGTGCAGGAATTTACTAAAACACTTTATGCTGTTGCAAATGATGTTTTTTTAACCGTACATTTCAACCCAGATATTATTAAAGAATATCGATTAATTGGCTTCGATAACAAAAGAAATGCCCTCCTTGATAGCAGTAGTGAACTATTAGGTGGCGAAATTGGCAGCGGCCATAATAGTTTAGCCATATTTGAGCTGATACCTACCACTAAAACGGCCGATACTTCTACACTTATTGCAAAATTAAATCTGCAATATCGATTACCCAAAACACAGAAACAAGCAGTCCAGGAATTCGATTTTACCTATCAGCCGCTACTTTTCAACAATACCGATACTAGACTTCGTTTCGCAACTGCTATTGCGATGTTTGGTTCGCTATTAAAAGAATCTACCTATGCAAAAAATTATTCTTACGAACAAGTACTCAATATTGCTCAAAATGCTGCCGATGTGAATAATAGCCTCGAACAAGAGTTTATAGCGCTAGTACATAAGGCTACTAAAATTTATACCTTCAAGAGAAAAAAGCATTAACCCTTTTTTATATGTAGATTTGACAATATTTATTTAGGAACTTTACTTGATAAATAAATATCGAACTATGAGATGATGGCTATTTTACCCCCCACAGACAAGGAATTGTTCAATGCTTACACAATGCTAGCCATTGGCAGAATTAAGCAAACCTAGACCCTTAAATTGTCTTTTAAAAGGCTATTTCCTTGTATTCTATGCTTTTTTTTTACTAATGTGTCTAAATTACACATTGTTTTGTTTATTTTAGTGCTCATAAAACCTGAAAAGTGGTAAACAAGAAAACGATTGCTGGTATTTCGCCTAAAGAAAAGGCATCCTCAATAGGAAGGTCTACTACTATAAAAAAAGATCTAAAAACTTCTCAAAAGCCGAATATGGAGGAACTAGATAAGCAGAAGGATATTTTAAAAGCTCCGCATCACCACAAAATGAAAAAAATAGAACCTACATCCAAGAAGCCAAGTACAAAGAATAAAAAAAGTACTGCAATAAAAAGCATACTTAAACTTAGTTTTCGTATAAAATTTCATACAACATTTGGTCAGAATTTATTCATCACGGGCAACCATGATTTATTAGGTAATTCTGATATTGCTAAAGCAGTGCCTTTACACTACTTTAACGACGAATTTTGGTCACTGACTATTGAATTGGATAAAGAGACATTGCCGAACCAAGATATCACCTATAACTATGTTTTACAAAACCCAGATGGCACAATCAGCTACGACTGGGGAAAAGACAAATTCTTTAATCCTTCAACTTTCGAATCATCCGAAATATTAATTGTTGATTCTTGGAATTATGCTGGTTTCTACGAAAATGCGTTTTATACCGAGCCTTTCAAAAATGTTTTACTCAATAGCAATTTCAAAGAAGTAAAGGCGGTTAAGTCCAAAACGGTTACACATGCGTTTAAAATAAAAGCACCCCTACTTTCTACAAATGAAGTATTGTTTATTGCAGGAAGTGCAAAATCATTGAATGAGTGGTCGGCGAAAGATCTATACATCATGGGCAGATTAGCGGGTGAAGATTTTTATACAGCCAAGGTAGATTTCCTAACCGAAACCTTCCCCATTTCGTATAAATATGGCATCTACAACACCAAGGAAAAAAGAATTATATGCTATGAAGAAGGCAATAACCGCTTATTATATGACGCCCCTTCAAAAGAAAAACAAATCATTATCAATGATGGATTTATAAAACTAAAGGCAGATACTTGGAAAGGTGCAGGTACGGCCATTCCAGTCTTTAGTTTGAGAAGCAATAGCAGCTTCGGCGTAGGTGAATTTACTGATATCAAATTATTGGTTGATTGGAGTAAACAGGTTGGATTAAAACTCATTCAAATTCTACCAATCAATGATACTACCGCCACACATACATGGACAGACAGCTATCCCTATGCAGCCATTTCGGCATTTGCATTACATCCATTATATCTTAATTTGAGCAAGGTTGTTAATAGCAAGAATAAACAATTATTAGACAAGGCTGAAGCACAGCGACTGGCGCTCAATGCCTTAGCAGAGGTTGATTATGAAGCAGTCATGAACTTTAAACTGCAATTCATTCAACAGATATATGCCTCTCAAAAAACAGCCACTTTTAAAAGCAAAGAGTACAAAGATTTCTTTGAAAAAAATAAACACTGGCTAGAACCTTATGCCGTTTTTTGTTATCTAAGAGATCTTTATGGCACACCTGACTTTAATCAATGGCCTGCCCACAATATTTATAATGCCAACGATATCGCTTCACTCGTAGCCGAAGAATCTACCTCTTATCACGATATTGCCATTAATTTTTTTATCCAATACCATTTGCACTTGCAGCTAAGAGAGGCTTCAGAATATGCACATGCCCATGGCATTATTTTAAAAGGAGATATCGCCATTGGTGTATATCGTTTTGGTGCGGATACATGGCAACAACCTGAACTATATCAGTTGAATATGCAAGCAGGTGCCCCACCCGATGACTTTGCTTTAAAGGGACAAAACTGGGGCTTCCCTACTTATAATTGGAAGCAGATGAAAGCCGATGGCTTTACCTGGTGGAAGAATCGATTTGAGCAAATGAGCTACTACTTCGATGCATTTCGTATAGATCATATCCTTGGTTTTTTTCGCATCTGGAGTATTCCACTAGATGCCGTAGAAGGCATTATGGGCTACTTTGTTCCTTCTATTCCGATACAGGTGAACGAATTCTCCAACCGGGGTATTGAGTTCAACCATGACCGCTATACGAAGCCATTCATTAATGATGCTGTTTTATTTGAAACCTTCGTCTATGAGGTTAATTATGTTAAAGAGCATTTTCTAGACGCGCATGGTTTTGATAGCTATACTTTAAAACCTGCCTTTAATACCCAAAGGAAAGTAGAAAAATATTTCTCTACTCAAACTGAAGACGATTTCTCCAAAAGAATAAAGCAAGGGCTTTTTGATCTTATTAGCAATGTAATTTTGTTTGAAGTAGCAGGATCGCAACAACAACAGTATCATTTCCGTTTTTCTGTTAGCCATACTTCTTCATTTAAGTACTTAGCTGAAGACCAAAAAAACAAACTGGATGATCTTTATATCAACTACTTTTTCCGTCGTCAAGATAATTTTTGGTTAAAAGAAGCCTTACAAAAATTACCTTCTCTAAAGCGCGTAACGAATATGTTAGTTTGTGGCGAAGATCTAGGTCTTGTGCCAACTTGCGTACCGGATTTGATGAAACAATTAGGACTACTTAGCTTAGAAATTCAGCGAATGCCGAAAGACCCTAATCGCGAATTTTTTGATCCTGCCGATGCCCCTTATTTAAGCGTGGTAACTCCTTCTACGCACGACATGAGTACAATACGTGGTTGGTGGGAAGAAGATCGCAGTCGCATAGAAAGATTCTATCACCAGTTCTTGCATAAACATGGCGATACACCTCTATTCTGCGAGCCAGAGATCAATAAAGATATTATACTGCAACATTTAAATTCACCCGCCATGTGGTGTGTATTTCAGTTACAAGACCTAATGGGTATAGATGCTAAAATACGCCGCTTAAACCCCAACGACGAAAGAATTAATATACCTGCTAATCCTAAACATTATTGGCGTTATAGAATGCACTTAACACTTGAAGATTTATTAGGGCTTACCGAATTCAATCAGCAAGTGCAGACATTGGTTAGTGGAAGTGGAAGATAATAGGTAACTTCATTCAGAAGAAAAACCAATTACAATAGCTTGTAATTGGTTTTTCTTTTTATACAATTCTGTAAAAGCTATCTTTGACTATTGTTGGTATGATAGTTTATTCGCAGATAGCTGTTTTGTGTACATAAAATATCAACGGTAATCGTTCAACCATTTCTATTTAAATTATCGCATGAAAGTTTTCTATAAAAAATATGAGCTTCCGTTCCAGTATCCGTTCACCATTTCAAATGGAAGAACAAAAACCCACCAACCTACATTAATAGTTGGATTACAATTGGGCAACTGGATGGGTTTTGGAGAAGCCCCTGCCATCACGTATTATGATATTACCGTTGAGGAGATGATTGCTGATATTGAAAGTAAAAAAACATTTATCGAGAAATTTGCTTTCACCGACCCTGAAAGATATTGGCATTATTTACATCATTTATTTCCTAATAATCCCTTTTTGGTTTGTGCCTTAGACATAGCTGGCTGGGATCTTTATGGAAAAATGGAAAATAAATTATTATACGAGTTATGGCAAACTAAGTGGGAAAATATTCCTCCCACCGATTATACCATTGGCATCGACACCATCGATAAAATGGTAGAAAAAATGAAAGCCAAACCATGGCCTATCTATAAAATAAAACTAGGCACCAACGAAGATATTGCCATCATAAAAGCATTAAGGGAACATACCGATGCCCGATTGCGTATTGATGCAAATGCAGGTTGGACATTAGCAGAGGCAATCGATAAAATTCCAGCATTGCAAAGATTGGGTGTAGAGTATATAGAACAACCATTGGCAAAAGAGAATTGGGATGGAATGAAAACTTTGTATGCACAATCTTGCTTACCCCTATTTGCCGATGAAAGCTGTGTGAAAGAGGAAGATGTAGAAAAATGTTTTGATCATTTTCATGGCATTAATATAAAACTCACCAAATGCAGCGGTATCACACCCGCCAGAAGAATGATACAAAAAGCAAGATCTTTAAACATGCAGATCATGATGGGCAGCATGAACGAAAGTAGTATTGGCTCCGCGGCTGTTGCTAATTTTTTGCCCCAAATAGATCATGTAGATATGGATGGTCCACTACTACAAACAGTAGACACCGCCAAAGGCATTGAATTTAATTTTGGCTCGGTAAAACTTATAGGTAAAACAGGCTTAGGTATTGAAATGATTTAAATGATCCTGAGCAAGCATTACTAGCAACCAGACATAAAAATAGCATCTGCTGATGGCAGATGCTATTCAATCATCAACAAATTACAAATCTATTGATCCTCTATTTCACCAGGGGCTTTGCTTGGCCTCTGTGACAAGTATTACAGGTTACACGCTGAACTGTTACGGTGTCGGCATGTGGTATTCGTTGCATGTATTTTTTATTCATCTCTTCGGTCATACGCATCATGTCTCTACAAATATCTTTCTTGGGATTCTCATCACTTGCCATGTCACGCTGACGAGGATTATCTTTCGACTGCGCATGGCAATAGCCACACTTCACACCCAAGTCCACTTTATACTGATCCATTACATGGTCTACACTATCGTAACTACTATTGGCCGGAAAAACTTTTAAATTTTTTAGTTTACGCTGCTGGAAAGGAACCTCACTTGTAATTGGTTTAAATGATATTACTAGCAATGCAATGAATGCAGTAATGCAAGTAAACACCACCATTGTTTTTCTTTTTTGTATCATTCTACTGTACTATTTAGGACCTCAATTTAAATAATACAAAGCTTACTCACCGTAAAATCGGCGAATTATTTAAAAAAAAAGACAAAAGCAGGTTTTAGTGCAGTAGCATGTTGTTGTGTGAGCGTCGTAAAAGTAACACTAGCCACTTTCCCCCTTTGCACATACTAATTAGCCAAGTTCCCTTAACTAGGCATGGAGGCAAATAAAAAGGCCTCCACAAAATGGTGGAAGCCTTTTTTATCAATTGTAGCAACCCATACACGATGGTTAATGCTATTTTTATTTTACTTCTTCGAACTGAGCATCTTCTACCGTATCATTTTTTGCACTAGCATCATGCTGAGCAGCACCATCGGTATGCGGTTGTGCACCTGCGCCATCGGCCTGTGCTTTGTAAAGCTCTTCACTAGCAGCAGTCCAAGCGGTATTCAACTCAGCTGTTGTTGCGTCAATAGCAGTAAAATCTTGTGCTTTATGAGCATCTTTCAATTTAGCTAAAGCTGCTTCGATAGGTGCTTTTTTATCGGCAGGTACTTTATCTCCAAACTCTTTCAATTGTTTTTCTGTTTGGAAAATCAAGCCATCTGCCTGATTTAATTTGTCCACTTTTTCGCGTTCCACTTTATCAGTTGCTTCATTGGCTTTTGCTTCGGCTTTCATTTTTTCAATTTCTTCCTTGCTTAAGCCACTACCTGCTTCAATACGTATTTTTTGTTCTTTACCAGTGCCTTTATCTTTTGCACTTACATGCAAAATACCATTCGCATCAATATCGAAAGTAACTTCCACTTGTGGAACACCACGAGGAGCTGGAGGAATACCGTCTAAATTAAAGGTACCCAAACTTTTATTTTGGTTGCTCATTGGTCTTTCGCCTTGTAATACATGAATTTGTACACCTGGCTGGTTATCGCTCGCTGTAGAGAATACTTCTGTTTTCTTAGTTGGAATCGTGGTATTAGAAGCAATCATAGTTGTCATTACACCACCCATTGTTTCGATACCTAGTCCAAGAGGCGTAACATCTAACAATAATACATCTTTAATTTCACCGCTTAATACAGCACCTTGAATACCGGCGCCAATGGCCACCACTTCGTCTGGGTTTACACTACGGTTTGGTTTTTTACCAAAGAATTTTTCTACTATCTCTTGAACTTTGGGAATACGAGTAGAACCACCTACTAAGATTACCTCATCAATTTGAGAAACGTTATAACCGGCATCTTTCAATGCAGTTTCGCAAGGTTTAAGGCAACGTTCAAATAATTTATCGCTTAATGCTTCAAACTTAGCTCTTGTTAATTTTTTAACCAAGTGCTTAGGAACGCCATCAACAGCAGTTACATAAGGAAGGTTAATTTCTGTTTCTGGTGAAGAAGATAATTCAACCTTTGCTTTTTCGGACGCCTCTTTTAAACGTTGTAATGCCATTGGATCTTTACGAAGATCTATCGCTTCATCGTTCTTAAATTCATCAGCTAACCAATCCATGATTACTTTATCAAAGTCATCACCTCCCAAGTGCGTATCGCCATTGGTTGATTTTACTTCAAATACACCATCGCCAAGATCTAGTACAGAGATATCGAAGGTTCCACCACCCAAATCAAATACAGCGATTTTTTGATCAGCATGTTTTTTATCTAATCCATAAGCCAATGCAGCAGCTGTAGGCTCATTTACAATACGACGAACATTTAAACCCGCAATTTCGCCTGCCTCTTTAGTAGCCTGACGTTGAGCATCGTTAAAATAGGCAGGTACCGTAATTACTGCATCTGTAACTTCTTGGCCTAAATAATCTTCCGCTGTTTTCTTCATTTTCTGAAGAATCATGGCAGAAATTTCTTGTGGCGTATATTGGCGGCCATCAATATCTACACGAACGGTATTATTGTCACCTTTTACTACTTTATAACCCCAATGGCTTATTTCTTCTGTCACTTCATCATAACGACGACCCATAAAACGCTTAACACTACTAATGGTGTTATGTGGGTTAGTGATGGCCTGACGTTTTGCAGGATCACCTACTTTACGTTCGCCATTCTTTAAAAAACCAACCACAGAGGGGGTTGTACGTCTGCCCTCGTCATTTGCAATGACTACTGGTTCATTTCCTTCCATAACAGAAACACAACTATTCGTTGTGCCTAAATCAATTCCTATAATCTTTCCCATAAAATAATTTTTAAATTTATTGCTATTTCAATTTTTGTAACAACCATCCATTGGCAACGATTATGCCATTAGCCTAGAATGTGCAATATTGGCAGACCCATGAGCCGATTGCCATTGTAAAGTGGCGGTATTTGTCAGCGAATAATTGCATAATCGACTAAAATTCAATGATTAGTCAGCTTAATGGCCAGCCATTCATCCACCATTCGATTCGCTGCTCTTATTAAAAACAAGCGTAGAAGTATAGCTATCCATATGCACTTAAATAACCTATTTACACGAAAAACACCCCTTTATAACCTTAGCGCTGGGTCATTACCGTGACTGATTCGGGACTTATTTGGGTCAAATGCATAGATCCATGCACTTGACCCAAATAAGTCCCGAATCAGTCTCAAATAAGGTCATATGCACTTCCCTATTACCCTAGCCCTAAAATAACGGAGCATAAGTTGAATGTTATAACAGTTAAGTAGAAAGAAATACCATTCGTAAAGCAAAATTGACTCCAGTAATTTTTGCAGTACATTCGTAGTAAATGTCAGCTGTATGAAAGTAAATACAATGGCCGAAATGATGGAGAATGGCGAAACACCAGAAGTATTATTTTGGGTAGGCTGTGCAGGAAGTTTTGATGCACGTGCCCAAAAAATAACCAAGGCCTTTGCTACCATCTTGCAAGCCATTGGTATCAAATTTGCAGTTTTAGGGAAAGAAGAAGCCTGTACAGGCGACCCAGCGCGTAGAGCAGGCAATGAGTTTCTATTTCAGCTGATGGCTTATAACAATATTCAAGTATTAAATGGTTATGGCATAAAAAAAATTGTTACCACCTGTCCGCACTGTTTTAATACCTTAAAGAACGAATATCCTGAATTAGGCGGAAATTACGAGGTATTGCATCATACTGCTTTCTTACAGCAAATGATAGAGGAAGGAAAGATAAAGTTAAAAGAGAAAGGACTGTTTAAAGGCCAAAAAATTTCGTATCATGATAGTTGTTACCTGGGACGCTCAAACAATATTTATGAAGCACCTCGCAAAGTATTAGCAGCATTAGATGCAGAATTAATTGAAATGAAACGTTGCCGCAGTAATGGTTTATGTTGTGGTGCAGGAGGAGCACAAATGTTTAAAGAAGAGGAACCTGGAAATAAACGTATGAATCTAGAGCGTACCGATGAGGCGCTAACAACAGGCGCTAGCGTAATTGCTGCAGCTTGTCCGTTTTGTAATACCATGATGAGCGATGGTCTAAAAGAACGAGATAAAACGCAGGAAGTAGAGGTACTAGACATTGCAGAATTAATTGCACAATCTTTAGCATAAATGATGATCAGAAAACCATGAATTGGAAAAAATTTTTTATAGCAGCCCTTATATTTTTACCTTTACTCATCGCCGTAGATGTGATTTACGACTTAATATTTAAGCAACTTATTTGGAAAGAAACCTTTGCGATGCAAAACCTGTTTTTTAAAATAGCAGCTGCACTTATTGGTGCATATTTTTATGCCACTTTAAATAATAGTAACCCTAAAAAATAGTTTTATGAATTTTGAATACAAAGAGCTAATACCCTCCGAATTTCATCCTTCCTCGAAAGTCTGGGTTTATCAGAGTAGCCGCTTATTTATGCTAAGCGAAGCCTTGCAACTAGAGGATATGTTGACCGAATTTGTAAACCAATGGGAAAGCCATGGTGCCCCTGTAAAAGGATATGCGAATCTACTTTTCGGTCAATTTATTGTTTTTATGGCCGATGATACCCAATCTAGAATTTGTGGCCGTAGTATAGACTCCGTTGCAAGATTTGTTCAGGAGATAGAGCAAGCTTTTTCGATGCATTTATTAGACCGTCAAACATTAGCTTTTGTAGTGAAAGATAAAGTTCAATTATTGCCCTTAGCACAACTGCAATATAGTGTAGACAATAATTTTATTACACCCGATACACTCTATTTCAATAATCTTATAACAGATAAATCGAGCTTATTAACGCAATGGTTGATTCCGGTAAAAGATAGTTGGCTTGCAAAAAGAATTTCTCCATTATCTATGGCTTAATTTAATAGTTATGAAGTTGAAAGCAATAAGACCAATGCTTTGGACTAACGACTTAAAAGAAACAATCGAATTTTATAAAAATATTATTGGTTTCGAAATTGCAGCGTACAATGAAAACTGGGCATGGTGTAGTTTGTATAAAGACGAAGTGAACCCCATGTTTTCGGTACCCAACCAAAATAGTTACTTTAATGGGTATACCAAATTTACAGGTAGCTTTTATCTACTTTGCGAAGAGATAGATGATGCTTGGGAGGAATTGAAAGCACAAGTATCGATTGTATATCCGATAGCAGATTTCGAAAATGGAATGAGAGAATTTGCCATCCTAGACAATAATGGATATATGTTACAATTTGGGAAATATTAGCTTAAATTAAAACGGTTAATCAGTATACTGATTAACCGTTTTAATTTATTTTAAACCCTACTAACGCCAAAATAGTAGCGCCAATTAAGCATACATTTCTTCTCTTAATTCTTTTACTCGCTTGTCTTCCATATAATCATCAAATGAAGTAAGACGATCAATGATTCCTTTAGGTGTTAACTCAATTACACGATTGGCAACAGTTTGCATAAAAGTGTGATCATGAGAAGTAAGTAATACAATACCTGGAAAATTTTGACAGCCTTCGTTAAAGCTTTGAATGCTTTCGAGATCAAGGTGATTAGTTGGTTGATCTAATATAACTAGATTGGGATTTTGTAACATCATACGACTAAGCATACAACGAACTTTTTCTCCCCCACTAAGCACATTTGTTTTCTTCATGATATCGTCGCCACTAAATAACATTTTTCCTAAGAACCCACGTATAAAGGGCTCATCGGCATCTGTAACATGTGCAGGAACAAACTGACGTAACCAATCCATTAAGCTTAACCCTTCGGTAAAAAAGTTATTATTTTCGATGGGTAGATAGGCTTTTGTAATAGTAGTACCCCACTCAAATTTTCCACTATCAGGCTGCATCAAATTATTGATAACCTCGAAGAAAAAGGTAATGGCTAATGGATCACGGCTCAAGAATGCAATCTTCTCCCCTTTATTAATGCTGAAAGAAACATCATGAAATAGTCTACGGCCATCAATACTCTTACTTAATTTTTCTACGTTTAATATTTGATTACCTACTTCACGCAAGGGTTGAAAAATAATGCCTGGATACTTTCTGTTTGAAGGCTCAATTTCCTCGATGGTTAATTTTTCTAAAGCTTTCTTTCGAGAAGTGGCTTGCTTACTTTTACTTGCATTGGCCGAGAATCGTGCAATAAAGTCTAATAAGGCTGCGCGTTTATCTTCGGTCTTTTTATTCTTATCATTAATCTGGCGACTCATTAACTGCGAAGACTCATACCAGAAAGTATAGTTACCGGTAAATACCTTAATTTTTGCTCTATCCACATCGGCCACATGGGTACAAATAGTATCTAAGAAGTGACGATCATGGCTCACTACCAACACAATATTTTCGTAATCGGCCAAGAAATTTTCTAACCATCCAATGGTTTCAATATCCAATCCATTGGTAGGTTCATCTAATAATAAGATATCAGGATTGCCAAATAAAGCCTGTGCCAAGAGTACACGAACTTTAAAAGTACTTGGAATATCTTTCATTAAACTTTGGTGCATATCTTCTTTTACCCCCAAACTGCTCAATAGATTTCCTGCATTACTTTCGGCTTCATATCCGCCCATTTCTCCAAACTCAGCTTCTAAATGACCTGCACGCATGCCATCTTCTTCTGTGAAATCTTCCTTGGCATAAATAGCTTCGCGTTCGTGCATTACCTCCCACATCTTCTTGTGGCCCATTAGTACCGTATTTAAAATCGTGCAGTCTTCAAATTCAAACTGGTTTTGCTTTAGCACAGCCATACGCTCGCCAGGAGTGATATCGATAGTACCTTTATTGGGTTCTATTTCGCCACTTAAAATTTTAAGAAAAGTAGATTTACCTGCACCATTGGCACCAATTACCCCATAGCAATTGCCCTTGATGAAATTAATATTTACTTCATCAAACAAAACTCGCTTACCATAAGCAAGGGTTATATTTCTAGCACTAATCATCCTGAAACTATTTGAAATTTGAGATTTACAATTTTAGATCGAAGAAATAATAACATGTACGCTCTTCTATTTAACTTTCAAGCCTACTGCTGTACCTAATTTTTCTCCCCCTTATTTTTTCCTCGAAGTGGCAAAAATAAGGTTTAGCAACCGTATTTTATAGATGTTCTTTACAATAAAAAAAGCGCTAAAATACCAAGCAGTCTTATACTTGTATATGAAATTACCTTTTTGCAAGGCTGATGATAGCTGGATTTGCCTTTCGTACATAGAGTCATCCATAGAATGCGTATTCAACTATTTACGCCATAAAGCTAAGAACCCTTTAGCCCTGCAAACTGATGGATGAACTTTCGAAGCACCTAATCTCTAGAAGCTGTAGCCAACAATTTCAGTAGCAGCTGTGACTCGATAATAAAAAGTTGAAAAGAGGATTGGGGAACAGCATACTATTGAGTTTTAATGATAGCATAGCGCTTACAAACGCAAATCGTGGCGAAAACGAATGTAAGGCATGGACGCTACAAATAAACGAATAGGACATACTACAAGTTTTATAAATAATATTTTATCTACCACTTTTTCCGTTTGTACCTTAGCGCCAAGTTTAATACCCCATGACGGAGATACAATCGCACCCCTTACACATATACACAGACGGATCCTCGCGTGGAAATCCTGGCCCCGGCGGCTATGGCGCACTTTTGATTTGGGGAAATAAAACAAAAGAATTATCGGCAGGCTATCGGCTAACGACCAATAACAGAATGGAGCTCTTGGCCGTGATTATGGCATTGGAGTCGCTTACCAGAAGAGATATACCCCTAACCATATTTACCGACAGTCAATATGTAGTAAATAGTATTGAAAAGAAATGGGTAAACAATTGGGTAAAAACCAATTTTAAAGGGGGAAAAAAGAACAAAGATCTTTGGCTAAGATATTTTGAGCTAAGTAAACATTTTTCCATTCAACTGAAATGGGTAAAAGGGCATGCCAATAACCCTTTTAACAATCGCTGCGATGAATTAGCGACCCAGGCTGCAGATTCAAAACAATTATTGATTGATGAGGCTTATGAAGCCGAAAACAAATAACCATTCCAATACAAGCGATAAGTAGTGCCTCAAGAAATAAGTGCTTCACTAATGATCCGTTTATTTTGCACGTAAGTACAAGAAAAAAGCGCCACTAATTGCGGCGCTTTTTTTTAAATTTATACAAATCAACTATGATAGTTTTAAGCTGAGTATTTTTCTCGTCATGTAGTTATAGCTACCAATTAAGATGGGTGTAAACAAAAGGGTAGATAATAGCGAATTCTTATAGAATGGCAAGCCATCTTGTAAGCATAACATAAATCCTTCAAAGTTCATTGGGCGATGGTAGCCACCATTTCCTGCCCATACAGTAAAGTTAGAGATCAAGAAAAACAAAGTAGGACCTGCAATGGTACCCGTTAGAATACTACGATAATTTTTTCCTTGTAAGATCCAGCCAATAAGGGTAGTTAATAATAGAATACTATAATTTAACCATTGGTATTGGTAAAGACCTTCAAAAGGAAATAGCCCCATTTTGTAGATAATTTGAATCAATACATCACTTATAAAAAGAGAAACTAATGGAAATAGGAACGATTTGCTTTTGTTCGAAACAATCATTCCGGAGAAAACTGCAATCGCAATAATGGGCGAAAAGCCAGACCACTCTATCTTTGAAGCAAATAATAGCTTAGTAACTGTTGTTAACAGAACGAGCAATAAGGTAAAAAGTATAATATTGTTTTGTTTTTTCATCGATAGCCTATTTGCAACAAAAATAAGGTGAAAATAGATTTCATAAATTTCTATTATCCTCAACATGTGGAAAATGAACCATTATTTATCCATTACAGGAACAAAAGCTTTGAATAACAGTGCAATACCCGATGAAGCAATGGTATATTCCTGCCCTGGCAATATTACAAAAGACTCCCCTTTTTTTATGACGAGGTTTGTATTTCCTGCATTAACAATTGCCCCACCCTCGATTAGGATGAATATTTCGCATGAGGTTGCAAAAGAGCCATATACATTTCCATTTAGCTCAATTTTATTAATCCCAAAATCAGGCACAGGACAAGGATAATTTTTTTCAGTGGCCCCAATACTTTTCCCTTTCATTACATTGGGCACTATTCCGCTAAACAAGACATGCTTCATTAATTCTGGTACATCAATATGTTTTGGTGTTAGTCCTCCACGCAATACATTATCGCTATTGGCCATTAGCTCTATGTTTTGCCCCTCTAAATAGGCATGAGGAACTCCGGCAGCCTGAAATACAGCCTCGCCTTTCTCTACCTTTACAATGTTTAAAAAATAGATAGAGAAAATTCCGCGATCTATTTCTTTAATTTCAGATTTACCTTCAAACAATTTCGACACCCACCATCCTGGCATTGATTTCGTAAGTTCATGATTCTCTTTTCTCCTTAATTCATGCCTTACCAAGGGTGTTAACATTGTATCAATATGCGACTGATCCATTTCCATCACAAATTGGTATAAGCCTTTATATCCCTCCCTTTTAAATAAAGGTTTCAAAATATTAAACTCAAGTACCTCCTGTAATTGCGACTCTAGTTGGGCCAATGGTTTAAATCCATGCAATAACCAAAACTCGCCTAATGCAATCATTATCTCGGGTTTATGATTTTTGTCTTTATAATTTCTATTGGGCGCATGCATAGGAATACCAGCAGCTTCTTCGGCTTCAAATCCTTTTATGGCCTCAGCCCGAGAAGGATGTACCTGAATCGACAACATATCCCTTACATCTAAAACCTTTAATAGATAGGGTAACTCGCCAAACTGTTTAAAAGTCTTATCCGTAATCATTTGAGCAGGATTACTACTGATTAAATCGAACAAAGAAACGGCTTGATTATCTACTATTAAATCGGCAGAGGCCGAGGGATGAGCTCCTATCCAATATTCAGCATAAGGTTTATTTTCTGTATTGGTGAAGCCCAATAATGCTGGAATATACCGATAGCCACCCCAAGCATAATGTTGCAACTTGCCTTTTAATTTATAAATTCTTTCACTCAATTGCATTTAAAATTATTTATATTTATGTGGTAATAAAGTTATGGATTATCGTAAAGATACAGGCAACAAAGGAGAAAATATTGCAGCCAATTATTTATTGTCGCAGGGGTTTATTATACTAAAAAAAAATTGGCGGCATAAACATTGGGAGGTTGACCTTATTGCTAGTAAAAACAAGAAACTCCATTTCATAGAAGTCAAGACTAGAAGAAATGAACGTTTTGGTAAACCAGAAGCTAGTATTGGTAGAGACAAGATGAAGAATCTGAAAAACGCAGCCGAGGAATATCTATACCAACACCCCGAATGGAAATATATACAATTCGACGTAGTAGCGATCATCCTGAACTATGAAGAAGTAAAAGAGATTCTACTCATCGAAGATGTGTACTTTTAAATAGAAAGCTTTTACCAAAGAGCGTTGCATCAAACCATAGTCAAAAGGATGCTAATCAAAGGCTACCCTACTAAATCACTGATTGAATATTTATTATTTGCATTGTACAAATCAAAGCCTTTCCATCATTTTTTCCACCATCTTATAGGTGGCTGGACAATATTGAATATTTTGTTGGTGCACATGCATATAGTCTATTGCCTTCTTCTTTGCCAAATGTGGGAAACCAGAACAGCTTTCTGGACGTACTTCATAAATAGAACATTTATGATCTTTTAGGTTTAAAAATTGACAAGGTTGAGTTTGATTCACCCAATCTTTATCTTTCTTTTCATACTGAAGCCATTTCTCTTTGAAAGCGGCAACGGTCATCTCTAAATAGGATGCAATGCGCTTCATATCCTTATTGGTAAAAGTAGGTGTCATTACCTTGCAACAGTTAGCACAGCTTAAACAATCTACCTCTTCCCAAACTTCTTTATCAATTACTGCCAATTGTTTATCCAAACCAACAGGTGGCTTCTTTTCGATCTTTTGAAGATAACGTTTAAAAGCTTTTTTATGATAACGTACTTTTTGCTTAAACGAACGTAAATTAACAGGCTGCATCTTGAATTTTCGATTGAACAGGTATTATTTAATAGGGATATTGGGAAAAGCGAATATAACCCATAAAATTAAGATATATGGTTGAAGTAAAATCTTTCTTGTTAACAACAAAGAATTGAAAGATCTTAGCAAAGTTAAACGCATAATAACCCCTAAAATTAGGCATCTTGTAATAGCCATCAGGATTATTCGCATAAAAGTTAAAAAAATGTGGGACCCATATAAAAAGGGATATAAAGCTTATCTACAACTAGAAAAATCATTAAGCACCCACTCGGTAGATGCTTACCTACATGATGTGCAGAAGCTCACAGACTATTTACAGCTAAGTGGAATGGAGAAATCGCCTGCAGATATATCCTTAACCGACCTGCAACATTTTATTCGCTGGATTGGAGAACTAGGTATGACCGCCACTTCGCAAGCTAGAATTGTTTCGGGTATTCGCGGATTTTATAAGTATTGTTTAATAGAACAAATAACTACCACAGATCCTTCTACCTTATTAGATGCACCCAAAACAAAACGAGCACTACCCGATATCCTTAGCTTTGAAGAAATTGAAAAAATTATTGCCCAAATAGACCAAAGTAAACCAGATGGCGGAAGGAATAAGGCCATACTAGAAACCATGTATAGTTGTGGGTTACGCGTAAGTGAACTTATAAATTTAAAAATTAGTTGTTTATATCTTGATGTTGGCTTTATTCGTGTAATTGGGAAAGGTGATAAAGAAAGACTAGTTCCCATTGGCACTGACGCCACTAAATATATCAAATTGTACAAAGAGTCTATTCGTGTTCATCAACCCTTAAAACCTGGATTCGAAGACTTTTTATTCTTAAACAAACATGGCAAGTCTTTATCTAGAATCATGATCTTTTATATCATAAAAGCACTTGCAGAAAAAGCAGAAATAAATAAAACCATATCGCCGCATACCTTCCGCCACTCTTTTGCAACACATTTGGTAGAAGGAGGAGCCGACCTACGTGCTGTTCAAGAGATGCTAGGGCACGAAAGTATCACTACCACCGAAATATACACTCATCTGGATCGAGATTTTTTACGCAATACCTTGCAAGAATTTCATCCTGCTTTTAAAAAATAAAAAGATACGATCGGTTAATACTGCCTTTTTTTAGTTAAAATTGTACCTCACTAAAACCTTTGAGCTAAACAAATGTTATCTTAGGTTCTACTAATAAAACAAAGATTATGAAAAAATTATTACTGCTTGCCCTTTCAGCTTTAAGCTTATCTGTGAATGCACAAATAAAGATGCCTGCACCTAGCTCCACTCAAACAATATCACAAGATTTTGGTTTAGGAAAAATTGAACTTACCTATTCTCGTCCTAATATAAAAGGTAGAAGCCTTTTTAAAGAGAACAGCGAATTAGCCCCACTAGGAAAAGTTTGGCGTACAGGTGCCAATGCGGTTACTAAAATAAAATTCAGTGACCCAGTAACAATGGGTGAAAAAGCAATAGATACAGGCACTTACGCCATATGGACCATTCCAGGAAAAAAAGAATGGACAATCATCATTAACAAAGACGCTAAAAACTGGGGAACTGTCTATTCGGAGTTGGATGACCTTGTACGCTTCAAAGTAGATGCAGAAACTATGAAAGAAAGTGTAGAAACTTTTACCATGCAGTTTGCTAATATTAAACCAGAAAGCTGCGAATTGGATCTTATGTGGGGCAATACCTACATCCCTATTCCATTAACAACAAACATAAAAGCCAGAATAAGATTACAGGTGGAAAAAGCTTTAACAGCCGACAACATTAATCCGAATGTGTATAATACTGCTGCTAATTTCTATTACGAATGGGATAAAGATTATAACAAAGCATTATTGAATATTTCTAAATTTTTAGATGCTAACCCTAAAAATATCGGAGGATACATTTTAAGGGGCAGGATTGAAAAAGAATTAGGAGATAAGGCAAGTGCCAAGACCCACCTAGAAAAGGCCATACAGCTTGCTACAGATGCCAAAAATGAAGATTATATCAGAACAGCTAAAGGCGTACTTGGTAAACTTTAATAAATCAGATTTTTAAGATACGATAATACTTAAACGGCCTACACATCAGTGAATGAGCCGTTTAAGTATTTTTTTGCCCCTAAATAGCCAATCCTTAACCTGCTAAAAATTAAAGAGTTTCTACTAGCCAATACTATACTAAGCTATTGAATGATAGTGATTTATATAGTATAAGAAGCGTAGGAACCCAAAGTTTATTTGAAAGACCATCCTAGGTAACGTAATTTTATACTCCTCCTTAATGTATAATACCGCCTAATTAACTAGTTATTTTTATGGCCATTAGAACTAAGAAGAAAGGAATATATTGTTTAGAAGGTCCTTGGAATCACAATAATATCCAAGACAAGTCTACGGTTTTACCCATACTAGATTTATTAAAGAAAAGTGCTAACTGCGATTACATCTATCACGATTGTGCCACAAAATCTGAATTGGAATATTATCTAGACAAGTGGAAGAATAAAATCATCAATACCAAGTATCCAATTCTGTATTTAGCCTTCCATGGCGAAAAGGGCTGCATATTTTTAAATCATAAAGACAAGTATTCGCTCGAAGAATTATCTACTTTTTTAGAAGGCAAGTGTTTAAGTAAAGTGATCTATTTTGGGTCTTGCTCTACCCTTAATTTAGAAAAAAGAGTGGTAGAGAACTTTCTTGAAAAAACAGGAGCCATTGCCGCTATTGGCTATAAAAATGAAATTAACTGGATACAATCTACTGTATGCGACTTGTTTGTATTTGAAGCATTGCAAAACGACAAGCTAGATAGTAAAGGCATCGACAAAATTCATAACATCATAGTTAGTCATTATGGCAACTTACACAAGCTACTAGAGCTAACCGTTGTTATCAATAACCGACAATATTTTCCAAGACGTCGTAGTTAAGCTACTCAAAGATACTGCAGCCGAACATCTAGGTTCCATATTTATTGATGATACTGAACTAGAGACAAGTGGGCGTATGCAACAACATATTCTTCTGGAAGATAGCACTTTGCAGTTCGTATTTCAAATACAAACTTTGAAATTATTGTTGACTGCCCTACCTTCGCGGCGAAAATTCCTCGGGGTGCTTTCTGTAACAAGAAGGCTGAGAACAAACCCGTAGAACCTGAACAGGGTAATTCCTGCGAAGGGAAGGTGTACACTTTTATACAAAGTATCCTCTCCATTAGCGTTTCCCTGTTCCCAAAATTGTTTAATTTATTAAAACAAAAAACATGAAGAAGTTTTTGGGAACAATGGCATTGGCATTACTAAACTTGATGGTCATTAGCCAAACAGAAAAATCATCAGTCGCCGGTACAGTAATTGATGCCACAACAAAGCAAGTCATTAGCAATGCAACAGTAATGCTAAACAACCAATTAGCTATAGCAGATGAATATGGCACTTTTACTTTCAGTAATATAACGAAAGGTAATTATGCACTTAAAGTAAGTAGCATTGGCTATAACAATTACAAAGCCAATATTACTGTTCAACAAAATAAAACCATACTTACCATTACACTCACTAGCTTTCAGCTCTTTTTACAGCCACTAGAAGTAAAAGCAGTAAGGGCCAGTTCCTTAGCTCCCTTTGCCAAAACAAACCTAGGAAAGGAGGAGATTGCTAAGAATAACTTAGGACAAGACCTTCCCTACCTACTCAATCAAACACCCTCCATGGTTGTAAGTTCCGATGCAGGCAATGGCGTTGGGTATACCTATATGCATATTCGGGGTAGCGATGCCACTCGCATCAATGTTACACTAAATGGTATTCCTTATAACGATGCAGAGAGCCAAGGCACTTATTTTGTTGATCTTCCCGACTTTTCATCGTCGGTTAATAGCATTCAAATTCAGCGGGGAGTAGGCACATCTTCGAATGGCACAGGCGCATTTGGGGCTACCATAAACTTATCTACCAACGAATTTAATGAGAAACCTTATACCGAAATAAATAATAGTTATGGCTCGTTTCAAACATGGAAAAACACGATTAAAGTAGGCTCGGGCTTAATTGAAAACCATTTCACGATCGATGCAAGATTAAGTAATATAAGCAGTGCTGGATATATTGACAGAGCCACTAGTCAGCTGAATTCTTTTGCATTATCGGCTGCCTATATCAACAAAAAAACTTCCGTACGATTTAATATCTTCTCTGGTAAGGAAAAAACTTATCAAGCTTGGGATGGTGTACCGGAAGACTCGCTTGCAACACACCGTACTTATAATCCTGCAGGCACAGAAAAACCTGGTACGCCCTATGATAACGAAACAGACAATTATAAGCAAGACCATTATCAGCTATTTATTAACCATGCTATCAATAGTAGATGGAATTTCAATACTGCAGTTTTCTTGTCCTATGGCCGTGGATATTACCAAGAATATAAAGCAAACCAAGATTTTAGCGACTATGGCTTACCGAGCATTGTGGTGGGTAATATTTTACATGATACAACCGATCTTATTCGTCAACGCTGGTTAGATAATTACTTTTGGGGACAAATTGCTTCTCTCCAATACAAAGGTCAACATAATGAGTTCACCATTGGCGGTGGCTGGACAAGGTATCAAGGCACCCATTATGAGGATGTTGTATGGACACAATATGGCAACACCAATAACTATCAAGCTTATAACTTTCCTGCATTAAAAACAAACGAAAATGTTTATGTAAAATGGCAACATGAGTTTACGAAACATCTCCACAGCTTTATTGATCTCCAATATCAACAGGTGTATCACCGAATGAATGGTTTTGAGGGTCCTGGCAATAGCACTTTAAATATTGGTCGTTCATTCAACTTTGTAAATCCGAAAGCAGGTATCACCTACAATCTGAATGGATGGCAATCATTTTTTAGCTATTCGCTTGGACAAAAAGAACCCAATAGAGACGATTTTCAAGCAAGCTTATCAACACAACCAACAGCAGAAATGCTACACGATTTTGAATTAGGCATTGAAAAGAAAAACAACAAATTCCTTTTTGCTGCCACCATATATTATATGTTATACAAAGACCAATTAGTATTAACTGGAGCCATAAATGATGTTGGCAGTTATACAAGAATTAATATTCCCCATAGTTATCGAGCAGGCATTGAGTTACAAGGTGGCTATACCTTTAACAATTGGCTAAATGCGAATACAAACCTTACTGTCAGCAAAAATAAAATTAAAGATTTTACAGAATATTTAGACAACTGGGATAATGGTTTACAAAATGCTTACGACCACCATAATACAGATATTTCATTCTCTCCAGCAATCATTAGTGGCACTACCATTAACCTATTGCCACTGAAAAATCTGGGCATTAGCTTAATAAGCAAGTATGTAAGTAAACAATATTTGGACAATGCACAAAACAACAATCGCATTATAAGGGCCTACTTTGTTGAAGATGCAAAAGCAACTTATACTATTAAAAACAAGCTTTTTAAAGAGGTAAATCTTATTGCTCAAATAAACAATGTATTTAATAAGCTTTATGAGCCCAATGGTTGGAGCTATGCATATATTAATAACAATAGTATAACTACCCAAAAAAGCTATTTTCCGATGGCAGGAACCAACTTTATGTTTGCATTGAATATAAAACTATAATATATCAACAAAAAGGCTTCGCTTGGTTGCAAGCAAGCGAAGCCTTTTTGTTAGTAATGAAGCATTCTACAACTAATAAGACTCATTTAGATTGGGAAAATCTTTCCGCTTCACATCTACGATATACTGTTGAACAGCAGTCGTAATCTGCTCATTTAAATTTGCATATTTTCGAACAAAACGAGGGTTAAATTCGGTATTAATACCCAAGAGATCGTGCATCACTAATACCTGCCCATCGCAATCGTTGCCTGCACCAATGCCAATGGTTGGAATCTGTATCATTAATGAAACCTCCTTTGCTAGGGTTGCCGGTATTTTCTCGAGTACTACAGCAAAACATCCAGCTGCCTCTATTAATTTTATATCGGTTTTTAACTTAGCCGCTTCTTCGTTATTGTTTGCACGTACAGCATAGGTGCCAAATTTATAAATACTCTGTGGTGTTAAGCCAAGATGCCCCATCACAGGAATACCCGCTCCAACAATGCGTTTTATACTCTCGATTACTTCTTCACCGCCTTCCAACTTAATAGCATGTGCCCCAGTTTCCTTCATAATTCGAATTGCCGATGCAAGCGCAATATCACTATTGGACTGATAGGTCCCAAAAGGCAAATCCACTACCACAAAACTTCGATTAACCGCTCTTACTACCGAAGCAGCGTGATAAATCATCTGATCTAAAGTAATAGGCAGGGTTGTTTCATGACCTGCCATTACATTACTTGCACTGTCTCCAACAAGTATTAAATCTATGCCGGCATGATCAAAAATCTTGGCAAAAGAAAAATCATAAGCTGTAATCATGGCTATTTTTACGCCATCAGCTTTCATCTTTTGCAAAGTATGAGTAGTTACTTTCTTCACTTCTGTATATGTAGACATACCAATAAAATTCTTTCGTTAAAAATGTGTTGACTAGTAGTACTAATTTAATAAACCTAGCTTATAAACACCCATCAGCTCCATGGTCGATATTGTACTTTCTATCGATTAGTTTTAAATAAAGGACTTCGTCAAGATTGCTAACCGCCTTTCTAGATTCCTCTTTTTACTTCTTGATATAGCGTTTGAATTAAACCATCGGCAAGGCCAATCTTAGGCACATATATTTCGTCGATATTTGCCCAGCGCATTACATTGATGTATATCTGTAAAGCAGGTACAATTACGTCGGCACGATCTTCTCTTAATTTATACATTCTGATTCTTTCTTCCAAAGAAACACTGGACAATTCTTTATAATAATCTTTCAATAACTGCAATAATAAGGGCTTTCCTTCTTTCTTTTTGCTGAGCGAAAACACTTTATTAATATTTCCGCCACTACCTATCGCAATCATAGGCAAGGAGCTTTTGGTATTACTTTTTAAATGATTTTTCATATCATCCCAAGTACTATCTTCCACTTGGTCTTTTATTAATCGAATAGTACCAATATTAAAAGACTCTTTATATTTTAATTTCCCTTCAGAAAAAAAGGTTAATTCAGTGCTTCCTCCCCCCACATCAATATACAAGTAAGAGTGGGCTTTGTCTAGATTTTCCGCTACATGATTTTCGTAAATCATGGAAGCCTCTTCATCGCCGCTAAGTACTTTTATCTCTAAGCCAGTTTCCAGCTTTACTTTACGTATAATTTCTGCACTATTCGTAGCATCGCGCATGGCACTTGTAGCACAGGCTTTAATATTTTTTACGCCGTATACCTTTAGCAAATGACTGTATGCTTTCATGGTTTGCATAATCATATCGCGCTTGGTACTAGATATTTCACCTGTTTCAAACACATCAAATCCCAGACGCAAGGGAACACGTATAAGGTTCAATTTATTAAACTGAAGTTTACCATCTTCTCCATCAATTACCTCGGTTACTAATAACCTTGCTGCATTACTTCCAATATCAATTGCTGCTAACCGCACTATGTTTGACTGTTTTTTGGTAGAGATAATTATAGGTTTCAATTTGTGATCGAACCTTCTTTTTAGAAGCCGAAGTTACATAGTTATTGGTCAGCTCATTATTTAAGACTCTTGCTTTAACGTTATCTCTTAATTGAATGTGGATAATATCTATTAATTCCTGACGTATCATAGGATCATTTACGGGCACAGCTGCTTCTATTCGATGGTCTAAATTACGAACCATCCAGTCGGCCGAGGAGATATAAACCTTTTCGTTACCCCCATTTGCAAAGATCATGACCCTTGCATGCTCTAAATATTCATCCACAATACTGATAGCAGTAATGGGATGCTTAAATTTTTTATTTTCTACCATGGCACAAAAAATACCTCTAACTACCATCTTTATTTCTACACCAGCTGCCGCTGCTTCATATAATTTTTCTATTAATCTTGTATCACTAAGTGAATTGGTTTTTAAGATAATGCTAGCTTGCTTCTTAGCTTTTGCATTTTTTATTTCTTTATTAATCAACAACTCTATTTCACGTCGCATACCTGTTGGACATACCAACAAAGTTTTACAGGCCCTAAGCGGCGCATTACCTACATGCCAATTCTCAAGATATTTGAAAATTCGATTAATATCGGCCATTATATTTCTGTTCGATGTTAGCAAACAATGGTCAGCATATACTTTTGCCGTTCGCTCATTTAAATTACCTGTACTTACAAATCCATATTGGACAGTTCTATTTTGCACTCTTTTATTGATAATGCAAAGCTTAGCATGTACTTTTAACTTAGGTATTCCAAGCACTACTTTAACACCCTCCTCTTCAAGTATTTCCTTCCACTTTAAATTGGCTTCTTCGTCGAACCTTGCTTTTAATTCAAGCATCACTACCACTAGTTTTCCGTTGCGGGCCGCATTAATGAGGGCATTAATAATTTTTGACTGAGGGGCTAAACGATAGGCTGTTATTTTAATAGACCTAACATCAGGATCCATAGCGGCCTCGCGTAAAACATCGATTAAAGGATTAAAAGAATGATAAGGAAAATGAAGCATCACATCTTGCTTAATAATCACATCTGTTACGCGCATTGAGTTCTGTAATGCAATATGGGTAATAGGCTGCCGGCGATTACTTTTATTTTTAAACACATCGGGAAAGTCCATAAAATGTCTAAAATTGTGTATACGGCCACCTGGTATCAGATTACTTTTTCTTGAAAGGGTTAATCTTCGGATCAGGTATTCAAGCAGACCTGCATCCATTTCTTTATCATAAACAAAACGTACAGGTTTTCCTTTACGTCTATTTTTGAGACCTTTTTCAATTTTTTCAACAAATGTGGTAGAAAGGTCATTATCGATATCTAGTTCTGCATCTTTTGTAATCTTAAAAATATGCGACTCGAAATAATCATATTCGAAATAAGAAAAGATATACGGCAAATTAAAACGTATCACATCTTCAAGCAATATAATATGCTGTTCCCCATCTTTGGAAGGCAATAAAATAAAGCGACCAACAGCAGTTACAGGCACTTCGATGAGTGCATATTTTTGCTGATACGCCGAATTATTTTTATGCATCACTATACCAAGATAAATACTCTTATCGCGTAAGTAGGGAAACTGAGGAAGACTTTCAATCATCAGTGGAATAACATTACTCCGCACCTGTTCATCAAAATAAGTACGTACAAAATTTTTCTGTTCCTTACTTAAATGCTTCTCATCAACTAATACTATTTTTTCTTTACGTAGCTCTTTCAAGATGCCACCCCATATTCTATTAAACTCGTTTTGTTGTTGCAAAACAATGGTCTGGATGGTATCTAACACCTGCTGTGGATTTTCTTCCATATGCATATTGAGCTTTCTTCTTTTCTCCGAAAACTCAATCATTCGCTTAAGAGTAGCAACGCGAACACGAAAAAACTCGTCGGTATTATTAGAAAAAATAGCAAGAAATTTAATACGTTGCTCTAATGGGACCGATGGATCATTGGCTTCCTGTAACACCCTTGCATTAAAACTTAGCCAGCTTATATCTCTTTGAATAAATTGTTTCTTAGGCATATATACTACATGAAGTCCAAATATATGAAAGGCTATTATGCCTCAATGTTAAGTTTCTGTTGCGCTCACTTTACATTCTCTCTGGTACTTGTACACCCAATAATTGCATGCCCGTTTTTAACACATGTGCCGTTAATGCTGCCACCTGTAACCTCAACACTTTCTTTTCTTCGGTTTCTGCGTTAGCAATGGAATGCTCCGAATAAAAAGAGTTGAATGTTTTAGCTAAATTAAAGATATAGATTGCCACTTTTGAAGGATCCTGCTCTATTGCCGCTTCGGTTAAAACAGCAGGAAAGGTTTCTAACTGTATTATCAGCTCTTTCTCTAAGGGAAGCAGTGAAGTAGCAGATAGCTTTGTTGCTTGTTCCTCTACTAATAATTTTCTTAGAATACTTTTAATTCTAGCATAGCTATATTGAATAAACGGACCAGTAAACCCATGAAAATCAATACTTTCTTGAGGATTAAAGACCATCTTCTTTTTAGGATCTACCCTTAGTAAAAAGAATTTCAATGCCCCTAAACCAATCTTATTATAAAGCGCTTCTAGACCTTCGGCTGTAAAGTCTTGCACTTTGCCCAACTCTTCCGTTTTTTGACGAGAAATGTCAATCATTTCATCTACCAGCTCATCGGCATCTACCACCGTACCTTCTCGGCTTTTCATTTTACCAGAAGGTAGTTCTACCATGCCATAACTTAAATGATAAATTTGGTCGGCCGAGGGTAATCCTAATTTTAAGCAGATGAGTTTTAGCACCTTAAAATGGTAGTTCTGCTCATCGCCTACTACATAAATGCTTTGATTGGCATGAAATTCATTTAATTTCTGTTCGGCCAGCCCTATATCCTGAGTAATGTATACCGATGTGCCATCTTTACGCATCACCACTTTTTCGTCTAACCCTTCTGCAGTAAGGTCAATCCATACACTACCATCCGCCTTCTTGAAGAAAACGTTTTTTTCTAAGCCTTGCTGCACAATTGATTTGCCCAGTAGATAGGTATTGCTTTCATAATAAGTTTTATCGAAATCACTACCTATTTTTTTGTACGTAATGGCAAAACCATCATATACCCAACTATTCATTTTCTTCCACAACTCCATTACAGCTGGATTACCGGCTTCCCAGTCTAGCAACATCTGCTGTGTTGCTTTCATAATAGGCGCTTCTTTTTCGGCAATTTCTTTTGGAGTACCCTTGGCTATTAATTCTTCCACTTCTTGTTTGTATGCATCATTGAACTTTACATAATAGTCACCCACAAAATGATCGCCTTTTTTGTGAGTTGAGGCAGGTGTAGCACCATTTCCAAACAACTGCCATGCAATCATACTCTTGCAAATATGAATACCCCGATCATTAACAATACATGTTTTTATTACCTCATAACCATTGGCTTTTAGGATTTCGGCAATACTCCATCCCAAAAAATTATTTCGTAAGTGTCCCAAGTGCAAGGGCTTATTTGTATTGGGAGAACTATATTCCACCATCACCCTTTGACCATTTTTTGGTTTTAGACCAAAGGAAGCATTATGGTATTCTTGCTGTAAAAAGCGAATCCAGCACTCAGTGTTAATGGTTAAGTTTAAGAATCCCTTAATGATGTTAAAGGCAGAAAATAGATGGCTATTATGCGTTACTAAATAGTTCCCTAATTCGTTACCCAAGGCATCGGGCGACTTCCTTAACTCTTTAACAAACGAGAACAGCACAACGGTATAATCGCCCTCAAATTCTGGCTTGGTTGCATTCACTAAAATTGCATGCTCATTAATGTCAAAAGAATATAATTCATTGATGGCCTTAGCCGATACATGCTTAATTTGCTCAATAACACTCATCATTATTAACAGTTATAGGTTGCAAATCTAACTGATTTATCCCCTACCTTCGCGGCAATTTATGATGAAATTGCACGATTATACAAGGAAGCTGTTGTTAAGTGTGATTGATTTTTTTTACCCCTGGTTCAAAAAATTAATGCCCTTGCAAACCTTTCGTTATGCCGCCTGTGGTGGTTTTAATACGTGTTTAGATATTAGTTTGTTCTTTTTGTCGTACAATTATATTTTCTCAAAATCACCCATTCATATCTATTTCCTTACCATTAGTCCGCATATTGCAGCTTTCTTAACTGGGTTTTGCGTAACCTTTCCGATTGGTTTTTATTTGAGCAGATATGTTGTTTTTCAGGAAACCACCGTTAGAAAAAGAGAGCAATTAGGCAAATATTTTACGGTTGTATTGGGATGCCTCATTTTAAACTATGGTTTTTTAAAACTATTTGTTGAGGTTTTTCAGTGGTATCCAACCCCTTCTAAGATTTTTACTACTTTCTTTGTGGTTGCATTTAGCTACCTAACGCAAAAGCATTATACCTTCAAGACCGCAGAAGCATAATATTTATTTCCAGTATGTAACACCTATTGGCACAACATACCCATCTAGATTGAACTGCTATGGCTATTTTATAAAAAAAATGCAGAGAAGTCAATAACAAAATAGATGCAAGCAAAGCAATTAGGCTGTAAATAAAGCACATCATTTCCCCACTCGTAATAATCTTTTTAGTAATGAAAACATTAGATACTAAATTTGCGTTTTCTTAAATCGGTCAACCCATATTTATGAATTTATTTGAACACCAAAACACAGAATTTCAAAGACGACATATTGGACCCAATGAAGTAGCTACCCAAGCAATGCTTACTGCCATTGGCCTTGACAGTATGGAGGCCTTGATCAACAAAACGATCCCTGCCTCAATACGCCTTGAAACGGATTTAAATTTGGCACCGGCTATTAGTGAGTTTGAATATTTAGAGGAGCTGAAAAAGGTAGCTGCAAAAAATAAATTATATAAAACACATATCGGCCAGGGCTATTACGACACCATTACACCAAGTGTAATATTGCGAAATGTTTTTGAAAACCCAGGCTGGTATACTCAATATACCCCTTACCAGGCCGAAATTTCGCAGGGTAGACTTGAAAGTTTATTAAACTTTCAAACCATGATTTCTGATCTTACTGGCTTCGAAATCGCCAATGCATCCCTCTTAGATGAATCCACAGCCGCTGCAGAAGCAATGGCTATGTTGTTTCATCATGCCAATAAAACTGACAAAGCAGATAAGAACAAATTTTTTGTTGATAATTCCGTTTTTCCCCAAACAAAAGACCTTCTTCTTACGAGAGCTACACCCATTCATATTGAATTGGTTTTTGGCGATTATGCTTCTGCCTTATTAGACGATACTTATTTTGGAGCAATCCTTCAATATCCTAATAATAATGGAACTATTGAGGACTATCGGGGCTTTATCGCCAATGTACATAACATTGGTGGGTTTGTAGTCATGGCAACCGATCTATTAGCATTAACGCTTTTAACAGCTCCGGCCGAATTAGGTGCCGATGTTGCAATAGGCTCGGCACAACGTTTTGGCGTGCCCATGGGCTATGGTGGACCACATGCGGCTTTCTTCGCTACCAAGGACGAATTTAAAAGAAGCATGCCAGGAAGATTAATTGGCGTAAGTATTGATGCACAGGGTAACCGTGCCTTACGCATGGCTTTACAAACAAGAGAACAACATATTAAACGCGAAAAGGCAACCAGCAATATTTGTACGGCGCAAGCTTTATTAGCCAATATGGCCGCCATGTATGCAGTATATCACGGACCAAAAGGACTAAAAAACATTGCCTCAAGAATAGCAATGCTAACTCAAACACTATCGAACGAATTAGCTGCTTTGGGTTTTGTGAATGAAAACCAGTTCTATTTCGATACAGTATCTATTAAGGCCGATACTGATAAAATAAGAGTTATTGCAGAAAAGAATGAAACAAATTTTCGCTATAGCGCAGACCATATTTTCATTTCTTTGGATGAAACTACCACCCAAAAAGATGTATTGGATATTGTCTACATTTTTTCCGAATCATTAGGCAATAATGAGGCGGAAGTGTCATTCGACAATAACGATCCGCTATTATCTATACCACCATTTGCACAACGCAGTTCTTCCTATTTAACACATCCCGTTTTTAATACCCATCACAGCGAAAGTCAGATGATGCGTTATTTAAAACAACTAGAAAATAAAGACCTTTCGCTCAATACTAGTATGATTACATTGGGTAGCTGTACCATGAAACTAAACGCTGCTACAGAAATGCTTCCAGTCAGCTGGCCTGCATTTGCAAAGCTTCATCCCTTTGTTCCTGCTAATCAGGCTTTAGGTTATCAGCAGATTATTTCGGAATTGGGCAGTTATTTGTGTACCATCACTGGCTTTGCAGCTTGTAGCCTTCAGCCCAATAGCGGTGCACAAGGAGAATATGCAGGATTATTAACCATTATGGCCTATCACCAAGCCCAAGGCAATGCACATAGAAATGTAGTACTCATCCCTATTTCGGCACATGGCACCAACCCAGCTAGCGCTGTAATGGCAGGCATGAAAGTGATTGTAGTAAAAAGCGATGAGGAAGGACATATTGATGTTGTAGACCTTAAAGCTAAAGCCACAGCGTATAAAGATTCCTTGGGTGCATTAATGGTTACCTATCCATCTACCCATGGTGTATTTGAAGAGAGTATTAAGGAAATATGTGCCACTATTCATGCATTTGGCGGTCAGGTATATATGGATGGGGCAAATATGAATGCACAAGTTGGTTTAACCTCCCCAGCCATTATTGGTGCCGATGTATGCCACTTAAACTTACATAAAACATTTGCAATTCCACATGGTGGTGGTGGTCCGGGCGTTGGCCCTATTTGTGTGGCAGAACATCTTTCTGCTCATTTACCTTCACATACCTCCCTTTCAGGAACAGGCGCTGTAAGTGCGGCTCCTTATGGCTCTGCTAGCATATTATTGATTAGCTATGCCTATATAAAAATGCTTGGCTACGATGGTGTTAAAAAGGCAACCAGCTATGCCATCTTGAATGCTAATTACATGCGTGCTAGATTAGAAAAATATTATAGCATCTTGTATACCGGCACCCATGGTACTTGCGCGCATGAATTTATTGTAGACATTCGTCCGTTTAAACAAATTGCTGGTATTGAAGTAGAAGATGTTGCTAAACGACTCATTGATTATGGTTTTCATGCCCCAACCATGAGTTTCCCTGTACCAGGCACCATCATGATAGAGCCCACAGAAAGTGAAGATAAAGCAGAGCTTGATCGCTTTTGCGATGCTTTGATTGCCATTTATGAAGAGATTAAAGCTATAGAAGCAGGCAAGTTCGATAAGCTAGATAATGCATTAAAAAATGCGCCACATACCCAACATGTTATTTGTAGTGATGAATGGAACCATGCCTATTCACGTCAACATGCAGCATTTCCATTACCGTATGTTTCGCAAAATAAATTTTGGCCTAGCGTTTCTAGAGTCAATAACACTTATGGCGACCGAAACTTAATTTGTGCTTGCGAACCTATCGAAAGCTATTTAAGCTAAACATTAAAGTAATTATGGAACTATTCATCAAAAGCCCTGCAGCAATGCCGGGCTTTTGCATGTAAGAATTCTAATGACTATTTTTAAATAATGTCTACTTTCATGAAAATAATGGTATGAACAATTTTACTACCTATTTCATTTTGGGAAGAGATCATATTGCAAGCTTGGGCAGTTATGACCATATCTTGTTTATGTTGGCCTTATGCATTCGATACCAATTTACCGACTGGAAAAGAATCCTCCTACTAGTTACAGCCTTTACGATTGGACATTCGCTAACATTGGCTTTAAGTGCTTTGAATATGGTGAATTTTTCGAGTAAATGGATTGAATTTTTAATTCCTTGCACCATTGTATTAACAGCTATGAACGACTTCTTTGTAAAGAAGTTCACCTTTAGATCTACGTTTCCACCCATCTATTTTTTAGCCCTTTTTTTTGGATTAATACATGGACTAGGTTTCAGTAACTATTTAAAAACGATCTTAGGGAAAGGACACCATATTCTATGGGAATTGCTTGCCTTTAATCTTGGGCTAGAAGTTGGTCAGCTCATCATTGTGTTCGCAATCCTATTCATCTCCTTAGTAATAGTAGGCTTGATAAAGGTAAGCCGAAGAGAATATGTATTGTTTATATCGGCCGGTATTTTCGCTTTGGCACTACAAATGGCAATAGAGCGATGGCCAGGATGGTGATAAATTTTAAGTAGTACTCATCAGCAAAATGAATACGGTTTAGTAAACAAAAATGAATAAAGGACTTCCCAAAATTCAATTTTAAACTTCGTTAAATAGACAGAAGGGATTTGTTTAAGACCTATTAGAGACTTCTTCGGGACAATAGCCTTTATTAGCCTTCATTTCCCGAAGAAATTTCGAACAAGTCTCAAATAAAGTAGTAAATAGTTAGGGGCTATCGTTCATTCAAGACCCCATCTTACCCACCGGTATTACCATCCCTTATTTTTGCTTGCTTTTTCTTACGATTATTTTTTTCAAAATCGGCTACCTGCTTAGGTATTACCTTAGTTGGAGTCCCTTTTGTAGTCGTATCCTGTACAGCAGCATCTTGTACCAATTTGGGCTTATTTAAGGTTGGCGGCAATAATGAATCAAATAAATAAGTTTCGGTATGCAGTACAACCGCATAGCCTGGCTTATAATAGTTCCAAACACCGTTTTTTTGGTTATACCCCTCAACCTTAATCACTTTTTTAGTCACTTTATTGGGGTCGAACAAGTCGGGAACATCAATGGTATCAAACTTTTTTTTAGGGTCAATGGCACGCCAACTTTCTTCATGCTCTAATTCGCCCATTAGGTAATATTGTTGCAATCCATCTTTAAAACCCCAACGATAATTTTCAACCGCTAATAAGTCGCCCATCAAGGAATATCTTTTCCATTTTCCCTCGCGCTGGTTATTAGTAAAAACACCTTCTTCTTCATAACCCGGCTCTCCGCGAACTTCGTCAAGGTGTAGGGTCCATTTACCTTGTTTCTTGTTGTTGATATCTGTACAATTTAACGTATCTCCTTTCGAGGTAAGTCGATAGGTTTTACATTGTGCATGAATTTGTGGTGAAAGTCCCAATAATATAATTATTAACCAACGCATAAAATTAAATTTAAAGGCCTAAGTTAGTATAAGGAAAGCTATTTATGCGAGATATCAATTAATGTGTTTATTTTACACATTGATTGATCTATTTAACTTCTAAAAACATGTAAACTATGCGATTGCTCCATTCATTCTCCGTATTCATCATTGTATCAATGTTGGTCTCCTGCAGCAACAAGCCAATGGAAAAAGGAACCAGCGATACAGCCACTATCGAAAATCACCCTGCTTGGATTATGCAAGGGAATATTTATGAAGTTAACGTACGCCAGTATACCCCTGAAGGCACTTTTAAAGCATTTGCAGCCCATTTAGACCGACTTAAAGACATGGGCGTACAAACATTATGGTTTATGCCTATTAACCCCATTAGCAAGCTAGATCGCAAGGGTAGCTTGGGCAGTTATTATGCAGTAAGTACTTATATGGATATCAACCCTGAATTTGGCACATTAGACGATTGGAAAGCACTCGTAAAACAAGCACATGAAAAAGGGTTTAAAGTGATAATAGACTGGGTACCTAATCATACTGGAGCCGATCATTATTGGTTACAAAAACATCCTGATTTCTATGTAAAGGATAGTATCACTGGCAAAGCAATCATGGCGGCCGATTGGGCCGATACCCGAAAACTAAACTATAAGAATCCCGAATTAGTTGATACCATGATCAATCAGCTTAAATATTGGGTTACAGAAACAGGTATTGATGGATATAGATGTGATGTTGCTAGCGATGTACCCGACAGTTTTTGGAAGAAATGTATTACTGCTTTAAGAAAAGAAAAAAATGTGTTTATGCTAGCCGAAGGCGATAAACCCGCACTAAATGCAGATGGCTTTGATGCTACTTACGCATGGAATGAATTCTCAATGCTCAAAAAAATTGCGAAAGGCGAACGTAAAGCCTCTGATATAGATAGTTCTATTAAACGGACCGATAGCACATTCCCTGCCAATAGTTTACGCATGTTCTTTACCAGTAATCATGATGAAAATAGCTGGAATAAAGCCGATTATGAAACAACACCAGGCGAAAGTCATGCCCCCTTTGCCGTTTTTACACAAACAATGAAAAGAAGTGTCCCTTTAATCTACAGCGGACAAGAAGAACCACTCCTTCGCCCACTTCCTTTCTTTGAGAAAGACACCATTAGTTTTGGTAAATTTGCTAGAGCCGACTTTTACAAAAAATTGCTTGCCCTTCATAAATCTAGTCCTGCACTTGCTCCGAATGCTAGCTTCACGCGTATCCATACCAATAACGACGACAAAGTGTATGCGTTTATAAGAGAACAAAATGGAAAAAAAGTATTTGTGGTATTAAATTGGAGCAATACCAATATTAAGGCATTTACCACGAATACGCTCATTGCCGGTACTGCCACTGAAATTTTTACCAATCATACGGAAACGCTTAAACAAGGAACTGATATAGTATTAAAACCTTGGGGCTACCTAGTATACGATTATAAATAAAGTAGCAACAATTCAAATAAATAGAAGGGATACAGATCATAATGTTTGGTACCATACGATGAAAGCCTATTCAAGCAGCTTTCATCATAGGTTCAAACAAAAAAAGCTGTATCCCTTTTTTTATTTCATTTTATGGTTTCTAAGATTGGAATTACATTCGCTTTATGAATAAGCAGCAACTTATACAAGAAATAACAGCCAAAGAATCTTTTCTTTGTGTTGGTTTAGATACCGATATCACAAAACTTCCGAAACACTTACAATCTAATCCCAATGGTGTTTTTGAGTTCAACAAAGCCATTATCGATGCTACCAAAGACTACTGTGTGAGTTATAAAATAAATACCGCTTTTTATGAGTCGCAGGGTGTAAAAGGTTGGGAGGCCATGGAGCAAACTTTGCATTATATTCCATCCACCCATTTTAGTATTGCCGATGCCAAAAGAGGCGATATTGGCAATACTTCGGCACAATATGCTAAAACATTTTTTGAAGTATTACCCTTCGATGCTGTAACCGTAGCCCCTTATATGGGCGAGGATAGCGTACGTCCATTCTTAGAGTATGAGAACAAGGTTGCAATTGTATTAGGACTCACCTCAAATAAAGGAGCGAATGATTTTGAATTACAAAAAATAGGGCCCGAATTTTTATACGAAAAAGTATTACAAACAGTAGCATCTTGGGGAACGCCGAATAATCTAATGTTTGTAGTTGGTGCTACCAAAGCAAGCGAACTAGCTCCTATTCGAAAAATAATACCAGAACATTTTCTATTAGTTCCAGGCGTTGGTGCGCAAGGTGGAAGTTTAGCAGACGTTGCTTCTTATGGCCTAAATAAAGATGGTGGCTTATTGGTTAATGCTAGTCGTGCGATTATTTATGCAGCGGCTGATGAAAACTTTGCGATAGAGGCTTCACGCGTGGCAAAAGAATATCAATTAGAAATGAGTAGCTATTTAAAAAAGAAAAGCTAATTCATAATACAAGCTAGTACTATATATTCATCCCCAAAAAAAACTGTTTATGAAAAGAATAAAACAAGTTATTCTATTTAGCGTTTTCATTTATCTACCTTATGCTTCAATGGCATGGGGCATGCTTGGACATCGCATTGTTGGTGAAATTGCCGACAGTTACTTAACGCCGAAAGCAAGATTGGCCGTGAAACAAATATTAGGAAACGAGTCGATTGCCATGGCTAGTAACTGGGCCGATTTTATAAAGTCGGAACCTTCCTATAATTACCTAAGCAGCTGGCATTACATCAACTTTAAAGATGGCCTTTCAGAAGCCGACTTTAAAAGTTACCTCGCTGCTGATAGCATTACAGATGCTTATACCAAAATAAATTTTATAGTAGCACAATTAAAAAATAAGCAAACCAAGCAAGAACAAAAAATAATGTATTTACGTTTACTGATTCATATTGTAGGCGACGTACATCAACCCATGCATGTAAGTAGAGAAGAAGATCAGGGAGGAAATAAAATTTATGTACAATGGTTTAACCAGAAATCTAACCTACACAGTGTTTGGGATGGTGCACTCATCGATGATCAGAAATTAAGCTATACAGAATATTCAAAAGCCATCAATTTTACAACACCCGCACAAAGGATGGAGTGGCAGAAACAACCCATTGCAAATTGGCTTTATGACAGCTACACCATTGCACAAAAATTATATAAGGAGATTACTCAGCCCGAACAAAAATTAAGCTACCGCTATAGTTATGACCATATACAAATAGCCAATGACCAACTCTTAAAAGGCGGTGTGCATTTAGCAGGTTTACTGAACGAAATATTTGGTTAGTAATATCAATGGTACTACTCTTCATTCCGTATAAGTTTGTCACAAATAATACGGTAATAAAAACAGAATGGGCTTTAGCGCTCTACTCGATTGGGAGCTAAAGCCCATTTAATATATCAAAAGCAATCGTTTTATAAACCCTAGCTCAGCTATTTCTATCATTTACGCAAGGAGAGGATTACATACTTTTCTAATTCTTTATCTCTCGTTTTTGGATTTAAGAATGGTAATGATAATTGTGTAACCCCATAGCTCTCTAGATTGCAGAGCAATATTGATTTTTGGTAACGAAGCTGTAAGGAACTTAGACTATCTTTTGGTGCAATGACTACCTCACCTACTTGTAAGTCGCTACTATGAACTAAAGGAAAAATATGTTGCCCATAAAAATGAAAGGAGTGGCCCAAGTCCTTTCCATACATCACTACTTTCGCTTTTGGAATTTGATTGTCATTAATATAGTTAGCCGCTGAACTGCCTATTTGATATTTTAGTAATGAAGGATAAAAGAAGGTATTTAGCAATAGATTTATCCCAATAGTCGTATAAAAACAAATGCCAATAATATTGAGTCTCTTTAATTTTTTAGACCACAACAACACATACATAACTACTAACAAAACAGAGGCGATAGCAGGAACTAACTTACTGATACCTGCAAATGGATACGCCATTAATACAATCGCTAATATCCATAATAAAGTGAAAATAAAAATATGAAAAGCAGATAACACTTTACGTAATAATTTCATTTCGTTCGTGAAGAATAATCGATATAAAAACTTGGCTGTAATAATGGCTGCCAATGGAAAAACAATAAAGATATAATGCGGCAGTTGGGCCTGACTTCTTCCCAAAATACAATAGGTAATGATAAAGCCCCCCGAGGTTATCCACTCCTGCTTATACGAAAGCTGAAACCTATCTTGTACAAGTCCAATCATATCGAAAAATAATCCGAATAAGAAAAAGATAATCCAAGGCAAAAAGCTCCATAGCATATTCTGCAATAGAAAAGTAAAATCATTCATTTCTTTAAAATGATTCTCGCCAGTATATCTACCAAAACTTTGTGTCCAATAATAAAAACGCAAGCCCGACTTCACAGCATCTCCATTGATGAGTTTACCTGGGTGCAAATCAAACTGCTGATATAATCCAATACTCATAGGTATCAATGCAATCGCTATAATAACTAGGCCTAAAAGATATTCTATTCTAAAGAATTGTTTCCACTCTCTACGCAATACAAAATGTGGTATCAATGCAAATATGGGCACCATCAAAGCGATAGGACCCTTGGTCATCATTCCGCCCGCTATTCCTAAAAATGCAAGGAAAAAATTTTTCCATTCTATATGTTCAAACCATTCAACCAGTTGCCAGATACTGAATATGACCCAGCCCATGAGCATAGTATCTGTTCTTACATCATGCATGATTAAGAACATTGCCTGAGAAGAGGCTAGCACCAATGCACTTAAGAGCGCAATATCTTTCTTGTAAAATAATAAGGCAAGCCGATAAGTACTGAAAACAGATAGCCAAACAAAGCAAAAGGAAGGTAGTCGATAGGCCCAATCGTGGATACCAAATATTTTCATGCTCAAGCCCGAAAGCCAAAATAGCATCGGGGGTTTATCGAGATAATCTCTGCCTAGATCATAAAATTGAAGGTAGGAGCCTCTTGCAAGCATTTCCCGACTAATAGAGGCATATTGAGCCGCATCAACATCCATTAAAGGTATTAGGAACATGCCAAGTAAATAAGCAAGCCCACATAGGGCAAATAAGCTAATAGCAAGGTTTCTGTTAATCATGTATGAATATATTCAGAAATTAAGGAGGAAGAAGCTATTTTTCAAAGGCAAGTTAAAAAATATATGTTATGTACCACGAAAAAATAAAAGCCATCTGTTAAGGAAACAGATGGCTTTTATTTAATTGTATAAGAATATGCTTATTCGAATTTCAAGTCTAAGCCTAACCCTCTTAATTCATGTACTAGTACATTGAATGATTCAGGTACGCCCGCTTTTGGTATATTATCGCCTTTCACAATTGCTTCATAAGTTTTTGCACGGCCTATAATATCATCCGATTTCAAGGTTAACAATTCTTGTAAAATATTAGCAGCACCATAAGCTTCAAGTGCCCATACCTCCATTTCACCGAAACGCTGTCCACCAAACTGAGCTTTACCGCCCAATGGTTGCTGTGTAATTAAGCTGTATGGTCCAATTGAACGAGCATGCATTTTATCATCCACCATATGGTGTAATTTGATGATATAAATAACACCCACGGTTGCTTTTTGGTGGAAGCGTTCTCCAGTTTCACCATCATACAAATAAGTATGACCATTAACAGGAATATCCGCCTTTGCACAATATTCTTCAATCTCGGTAGTAGAGGCACCATCAAAAATTGGTGTAGCAAAGCGTACGCCTAATTTAGTACCCGCCCAGCCAAGTATGGTTTCATAGATTTGGCCCAAGTTCATACGTGAAGGTACCCCTAATGGATTCAACACAATATCAACTGGTGTACCATCTTCCATGAATGGCATATCTTCTGCACGTACAATCTTAGCAACGATACCCTTATTACCGTGACGACCCGCCATCTTATCACCCACTTTCAGTTTACGTTTAACAGCTAAATAAACTTTAGCTAGTTTCAACACACCCGCAGGTAATTCATCACCAATAGAGATATTGAATTTTTCTCTCTTGTAACGGCCTAATTCTTCATTGAATTTGATGCTATAGTTGTGCAACAAAGTATTGATTTGATCATCAGTAGCTTTATCGCCTGTCCAACCTAATGGATTGATATTTTGATAATCAATAACCGATAGATTCTTCGCATTAAATTTAGCACCTTTACCTATCAATGATTCACCAAAATTATTGCTTACTCCTGCAGAAGCCTTGTCTTTCAACAATATTTGCAGTTTGGTTAATAATTGTTCTTTGATGTCTTCAACATTTTGTTGGTGAACTTTTTCTACCTTTTCTAACTGTGCTTTTTCACGAATCTTACCATTCTTATCTTTCTTAGCACGTTGGAATAGTTTCTTATCGATCACAACACCTTCAGTACCGTTTGGTGCTTTTAATGAAGCATCTTTAGCATCACCAGCTTTATCGCCGAAGATAGCACGTAACAATTTTTCTTCTGGAGTAGGATCAGATTCACCTTTTGGCGTAATCTTACCAATTAAAATATCACCTTCTTTGATGGTTGCTCCAATACGAATAATACCATTTTCATCAAGGTCCTTGGTTGCTTCTTCAGATACATTGGGTATATCAGGTGTTAATTCTTCTTCACCCAATTTAGTATCACGAACTTCTAATTCATATTCATCAATATGCACTGATGTAAATAAATCTTCACGAACAACCTTTTCATTAATAACGATGGCATCTTCAAAGTTGTAACCTTTCCATGGCATGAATGCCACTTGTAAGTTTCTACCTAATGCTAATTCACCATCCTTGGTTGCATAACCTTCGGTTAAGAAATCGCCTTTTACCACTTTTTGTCCTTTCTTCACAGCAGGGCGAAGATTAATACAAGTTGCTTGGTTTGTTTTAATGAATTTAGTTAGTTTGTATACTTGTAAATCATCATCAAAACTAATCAAACGATCTGTATCATTTCTATCGTAGCGAACATGAATTTCGTTGGCATCAACAAATTCAACCACACCAGTACCTTCAGAGTGAATCTGAATTCTTGCATCACGAGCCGCTCTTCCTTCCAATCCAGTACCTACTACAGGCACCTGTGGACGAATTAATGGTACAGCTTGACGTTGCATGTTAGATCCCATCAATGCACGGTTGGCATCATCATGTTCCAAGAAAGGAATCAAGGAAGCACTCAAACCAACAATTTGGTTAGGCGCAACATCCATATATTCTACTTCTTCTTTATCTAAGATCGGGAAATCACCTGTTTGACGAGAGACTACCTTATCTTCTGCAAACTCAAAATTATCTGTTAACGGAGAATTACTTTGAGCGATTTTGGCATTATCTTCTTCTTCAGCACTCAAGAAAGTTAATTCTTTGGTATTGACTTTACCATCTTCCACTTTACGATAAGGGGTTTCAATAAAGCCCATATCGTTGATAGTAGCATGAACACATAAAGTTGATATCAAACCAATGTTTGGTCCTTCAGGTGTTTCGATTGTACACAAACGACCATAGTGGCTATAATGCACGTCACGAACTTCAAAGCCTGCTCTTTCTCTACTTAAACCTCCGGGCCCTAGCGCTGAAATACGACGTTTATGTGTAATTTCAGAAAGTGGGTTTGTTTGATCTAAGAACTGAGATAATTGAGAGGTACCAAAGAATGAATTGATAACAGAAGATAATGTTCTTGCATTAATCAAATCAACAGGAGTAAATACTTCGTTGTCACGAACATTCATTCTCTCACGTATTGTACGAGCCATACGTGCCAAACCAACACCAAATTGAGCGTACAGCTGTTCGCCTACTGTTCTTACACGACGATTGCTCAAATGATCAATATCATCAATTTCAGCCTTTCCGTTGGTTAAACGTACTAGGTATTTAATGATTTCAATGATATCTAGTTTAGTTAGTACTTTTTTCTCTAAAGGATAGTCAAGATTTAGTTTGCGGTTAATTTTATAACGGCCCACTTCACCAAGATCATAACGTTTATCGGAGAAGAACAATTTATCGATAATACCACGTGCAGTTTCATTATCTGGAGCATCAGCACCACGCAACTGGCGATAGATATGCTGTACAGCTTCCAATTCACTGTTTGAAGTATCTTTATTTAAGGTATTGTAGATAATTGCATAATCGCCACCTACATCTTCTTTTTGAATAAATACACTCTTAACATCCATCTCAACAATGGTGTCGATAGCTTCTTCATCTAAAATAGAATCGCGCTCTAATACAATTTCATTACGTTCAATACTTACTACTTCACCTGTATCTTCATCCACAAAATCTTCTACCCAAGTGCGTAATACACGAGCAGCTAATTTTTTACCTATATGTTTTTGAAGTTCTTTTTTATCAGATTTAACTTCATCGGCCATTCCGAATAATTCCAGAATGTCTTTATCGGTTTCAAAACCAATAGAACGTAATAAAGTAGTTACAGGGAACTTCTTTTTACGGTCGATGTAAGCATACATAACATTGTTAATGTCGGTAGCAAATTCCATCCATGCACCTTTAAAAGGAATGACCCTTGCAGAGTAGATCTTAGTTCCATTAGGATGAATAGACTGACCGAAGAATACACCCGGAGAACGATGTAATTGAGAAACTACAACACGTTCTGCGCCATTTACTACAAAAGTACCACGAGGGGTCATGTAGGGGATATTGCCCAAAAACACATCTTGAACAATGGTTTGGAAATCCACATGCTCTTCATCGTTACAGCTTAACCTTAGCTTTGCTTTTAATGGCACGGCATAGGTCAATCCACGCTCCATACACTCGTCGATAGAATAACGGGGCGGATCAATAAAATAATCAAGGAATTCCAGCACGAAAATGTTACGCGTGTCTGTGATAGGAAAATTATCCTTAAACACACGGAACAAGCCTTCAACATTACGTTTATCAGGCGTAGTTTCTAATTGAAAAAATTCCCTGAAGGATTCTAATTGAATGTCGAGCAGGTCAGGAGTTTCAGCCAAGTTTTTTGTTTTCCCAAAGCTGATCCTGTTGTTCAAAGTTTTTGTTGACATAGTATTTTGTAAAACCGGTTTTAGCTAAAAAAATGGTGAGAATTTTTAGGTTCTCAAATACTCTTGAAAAAAGATAGTTTGGAATAAATGGCCCAACCAAAACTACCTATTGCTAATTAGCCTTAAAATAAAGGACTGCAAAAGTAAGGAATGCAAGCGAACGGAAAAAACAAATTTTGTGCCTATTTATTCTACTAAACCCAAAAAAGCGGGTTTAGCGCTAAACTGATAACAAAATTTTATGAATTGCCGCTTAAACATTAAAGCATTTTGCAGAGTCTCTACAATAAACAATTATGAAAATAGCACTTTTTCCAGTAATTATTACCTTATTGTTGCTTTCTATAGCTTCAGAAGCACAAATTGGCCTGATGATTGGACCAAGAATTGGTTATGGCTATGCAACGAGACGTTACCCAAGAAAACAAAATAACCAAAAAAAATCGGACCAACCCAAATTTGAACCTTATATAAATCTATCCCTTGGATATGGATTTCCTAACCTAGATAAGTACCAATTACCTAACTATTTTAGTTCTTATCAAGGCAATATCACCCAATCAGGCCCAATTACCGGAGCCATCGACTATCGTTTCAGCAGAATGGCTAGTATTGGCCTACTGGTAACGCATGGAAAGGTAAGCACCCCCTACTTTGGTTATAACTCCTCTTCCTCTACTCCCGACTTCATTGGTTTGCTCGATTGTTGGAGCATTATGATCAACTATATTAGTTATATGCCAGTGACTAATGACAAGATTGAGCCCTATTTTAGAACTGCAATAGGTGTTAATATTTGGAATCAGAGCTTTACCGACAATGCTGGCAACCCTATTTCGATGGCGGGAACCAGTCCTTCCGACCTAGCTTATCAACTTGGACTAGGTGCAAAATTTCATTTAACAAAAAAATCTGGCCTTTTTATAGAGGGCGGTTATGGTAAATATATCTTACAAGCTGGCTTAACATTCAAATTTTAAACCAATCTCCATAAAAAGAAGGCCTTGAACTGCAAGCAGTTCAAGGCCTTCCTTTTATGAAAATAGGGTTACTGAACGGAATTTATCCCCTAATAGATTTGATGGTTTCCATTACTTCTTTAGTAAGAGATTCTATTTTAGCATAATCTTTTGCTTCTAATAATTGTTTGCTAATAAGCTTACTACCCATTCCAACGGCACAAACGCCCGCTTTAAACCAACCCCCAATATTTTCCTTACTTGTATCTACACCCCCTGTTGGCATAAATAACACATTTGGAAACAACTCTTTGATGGCACTCATGAAATCAGGCCCTAAAATATTTCCAGGGAACAATTTCACAAAACTAGCACCCATGCTCTCTGCCTGAATGATCTCTGAAGGAGTCATACAACCAGGAACCCATAACATTTTATAATGGTCTGCTACTTCAGCAACACTTTCAATTAAACCGGGAGATATAATATAATCTGCACCTGCCTCGATAAATGCTTCAGCCATCTTTCCGTTCTTAATGGTACCTACACCCAAATACATTCCTTTTAATTCTGTGTCACAAACCTTACGCATTTCAATGAAATTCTTTAAGGCAGCTTCTCCCCTGTTGGTATATTCAACAGTTCTAATACCCGCACGATATAATGCTTTTAAAACATTAATGGTCACTTCTGTATCCTTATAGAAATACAGTGGCAATATTCCTTGCGAAGGGATAAGCTCCAAAATGGTTGATTTCTTGTCCATGTCGTTATTTTGATTGGTTTAAAAAATGATTCGTTAGCGCTATTATACAAGCATTGAATGGATATGCAAAGCAAAACAATTATGCTTTAATAAAAAAGAATTGATTAATATCTCTACGCAAACGTTATCGTATTTTTTAATCAACTAATTGTCAATGTGTATCTACCTTTAACATCGTTTTTGAAAAAAAACATATTAACCAGACCATTTGAAAAAATATTCTTAAACAAACCAATTAACAATCATGTCTAAAAAAGTTGTAACACTCGGAGAAATCATGTTAAGATTATCTACTCCTGATTTCAAACGTTTTGTTCAAGCTGACAGCTTTGACGTTACCTATGGTGGTGGCGAAGCAAACGTGGCTGCTGCCATTTGCAATTACGGTTTAAATGGAACCTTTGTTACTAAAGTTCCTAATAACCCTATTGGTCAATCTGCTATCAACCACCTACGCCGTTATGGTGTAGATACACAATTTATTGTTCGCGGTGGAGATCGCCTAGGTATCTACTTTCTAGAAACTGGCGCCTCAATGAGAGCCTCACAAGTTGTTTACGACCGTGCAGGTGCTTCTATTGCAGAAGTAGAAATTAGTGAATTTGATTTTGATAAAATTTTGGAAGGAGCCGATTGGTTTCATACCACAGGTATTACACCAGCCTTAAGCGATAAATCTGCTGCGCTTACGGAAGCTGCTTTAAAAGCTGCAAAAGCAAAAGGCATTACAACAAGTATTGACTTGAACTACCGCAAAAAATTATGGAGCAAAGAAAAAGCAAGAGAAGTAATGACTAGACTTTGCCAATATGTGGATGTATGTATCGGTAACGAAGAAGATGCAGATACTACGCTTGGTTTTAAAGCCGAAGGAACAGATGTTACAAAAGGTGAATTAAGCCTTGATGGTTATAAAAGTGTTTTCAAACAAATGCAAGAAAAATTTGGTTTCAAATATATTGCTTCCACATTGCGCGAAAGCCACAGTGCATCGGACAATGGATGGAGTGCATTGGTTTATGATGGCACCGAATTCTACCATACCAAAGAATACGAGGTAAGAATCGTTGACCGTGTAGGTAGTGGTGACTCTTTTGCAAGTGGATTTATCTTTGGACTTGTTAGTGGAATGAAGATGAGCGATGCTGCTGAATTTGGCGTTGCCGCTTCTGCACTAAAACACACTATTCCAGGCGATCTTAACCATGCTACTTTAAACGAAGTAAAAGAACTTGTGAAAGGCGATGGTAGTGGACGTGTTCAACGCTAATCCCTAATTTTTAATACTAAATGTTGAATGATAACTATTTTTAAAACTTATCATTCAACATTTAAAATACTTTCTTGTATGATTATAGATACACTTGCCAATGCTGATAAATACATCAGCCTTCACCCATCATTTGCAGAAGCTTTCGCCTATATCAAAGCACAAAACCTTGCAGAAGCCGAAATAGGCAAATCTGACATTTCTGAAGGATTAAAAGCTATTTATTCTGATAAAAACGGAATGTCGGCCGCTGAATCGATTGCAAAATTCGAATGTCACAACAAAAATATAGACATCCAACTTTGTATTCGTGGTAAGGAAACAATTGGTTGGAAACCTCGTAGCAGTTGCACTTCACAAAATGGAGCGTATAATACTGAAAAAGATGTATTATTCTTCAACGATGCCCCTGATATGTACTTCCAGCTAACCGATAACCAATTTGCTATCTTTTTCCCAGAAGATGTTCATGCACCTATGATTGGTGAAGGAGCAATTAAAAAGCTAGTTATTAAAGTTAAAATTTAAACAAGCAAGTAAAAAACCTTTGAAACTTACTAAAGTTCAAAGGTTTTTTCTTTCCATCTACTTAAGATAAAGTCCATCGCTTTTAATGGATGCACCCATTGTATTTCTGGATCTTTTTTAAACCATGTCATTTGACGTTTGGCATAATGTCTTGTATTTTTTTTAATCTCCAATACAGCCTCCTCTTTTGACATGCTTCTTTCTATATACGCGAATAACTCCTTGTAGCCTACTGTTTGCAATGCCTGTAACCCTCGATCCCCGTATAAAGAAGCTACTTCTTCCAACAAACCTTCTTGCATCATCCTATCAACTCTTGTGTTGATATGATCGTACAACTGTTCTTTGGGTAATTCTAATCCCACTTTGATGATATTGAATGAACGCTGTACTTTTTTTTGTTGCCTATATACTGTAATTGACTGCCCTGTTTGGTATAATATTTCCAAAGCGCGCATTAAACGATGTGGGTTATGTTGTTCTGCTATGCGCCAAAAAGCAGGATCTTTTTGCTGCAATTCATTTTGCAACCATTGGATACCTTGATTTTCAAATTCTATAATTATTTGCTTCCTGATGGCTTCATCTATGGGTGGCATATTGTCGATACCCTCACAAAAAGATTTGATATATAACCCAGTACCACCAACCATGATGGCTACTTTATTTTTTTCAAAAACAATTTCGGCAGCCTTTAATGCATATTGCTCAAACAATGCGGCATTAACCTCTTCGTGGATACTATGCGAATCAATAAAATAATGATACACTTGCTCCAATTCTGCGTTACTAGGCTTCGCTACGCCGATATTTAATTCCTGATAACATTGCCTCGAATCGGCAGAGATAATTTCAGTACCAAAATAGTCAGCTAACTCAATGGCAAGCGAAGTTTTACCAACAGCTGTTGGACCTACTACTACAATAACAGTATTTTCTTTTTGATTTGTCATTCATCTTTTTGAGCATACCATCAGGTATCTCAAGCATTAAAATTCATTATTCGCATCATCCTCGGCACCAAAAGAATCTTGGTTATCTTCCGATTCATCCTCATCATTATCCGTAGCCTCCTCTCCTTCTTCACCAAAACCATCCGAAGCTTCTTTTAAATCGTATTTTTCTTCTATCTCTGCAAATCGGTCGCCCAATAAGCTTTTTGTACCATATTGCTGTGGGCCAATGCCTTCAACACGTGAGATTGAAGGATAGGTAGTTTTTAGATTTTCTTCTTTACTTACATTAATCAGTTCTATTAAAAAAAGCCATTGCTTTGCAAAATCATACACATAAACAAACTTCTGATTGGTATCTCTAATCTCAGTGGCAATAACAACATCCGACATGATGAGTGGATCAGCAACATACGCTTTATCGTATTTTTCAAAACTAATTTCACGTCCCTGCTGCCAATTGTCATTACTACGATAAAAGGTGGCTTGATGCTTATTATCGAACTCATACGACTTTAAAATCGCAAAGTGTAGCTCCGCAAATGTTTGAGTATGCTTAATCACTATATCTCTATAAACAGCGGTATCTTCTTCCAGATATATTCTAAATTTTAAGATAGCCATTCTAAGTATATTTAATTTTTTATTAAGGTATAATATTTTACTACTTGTTTGCTGTAGATACGCTTATTACATTCCAACAATCAGTAAAATCCATTCTAAAGGTCAACACAGAAAACTTTATACTCAAAGAAACGAAAAACAATTTAAACGGGCACTATATTCATTTCACTCGCTTTTTGCAGCATAAAAGCATGCGCTGCCTCGTAAGAATTTGGAATTACGCCATCTAAGATGGCTTCGCGTATGGCATCCTTTATTATCCCTACACTACGGCTAGGCCCCAAGGCAAACGTAGCCATAATCAGTTCGCCAGTAATGGGTGGCTGCCAGTTGCGCAGGTGGTCATTTTCTTCTACTTCCTTCATACGCTTACGAACCAACTCAAAGTTTTGCAAATAGCGCTTCACCTTTTGCTTATTCTTACTTGTAATATCGGCTTCGCAAAGCATCATCAAAGCATCAATATCTTCTCCTGCATCAAACAATAAACGTCGAATAGCACTATCGGTTATATTCTCTTTCGTTAAACTAATCGGGCGCAAATGTAACCCCACTAATTTCTGAACCAATCGCATCTTCTCATTCAAGGGTAACTTTAGCTTTGTGAATAGTTTTGGAACCATTCTGGCACCAATCACTTCATGACCATGAAAGGTCCAGCCATGACCTTCTTCAAACCTTTTTGTATTAGGTTTTGCAATATCGTGTAATAAAGCTGCCCATCGTAACCATAAATCAGTGGTATTAACACAGATATTATCAATTACTTGTAGTGTATGATAAAAGTTATCCTTATGCCCATGCCCATCAACATTCTCAGCACCATGCAGGGCCATCATTTGTGGAAATATAATTGTCAGTAATCCACTACTACTCAGCAAATTCAGTCCCACACTTGGCTTCTTGCTCAGCATTATTTTATTGAACTCATCTGTTATTCGCTCCTGTGAAACAATTTTTATGCGATGTGCATTATCGATAATGGCCTGAAAAGTTACAGGAGAAATATTAAAATTAAGTTGCGAAGCGAACCGAATGGCACGCATCATACGCAAAGGATCATCACTAAAAGTTTGTAATGGATCTAGAGGTGTTTGAATAACCCGATTTTCAATATCTAACAACCCATTAAATGGATCTATTAACGTTCCAAAATCATGCTTATTTAAACTTACTGCTAGGGCATTGATCGTAAAATCTCTACGATGTTGATCATCTTCCAAACTACCTGCTTCTACTGCTGGCTTTCGGCTATCATAAGTATAACTCTCTTTTCTGGCTCCTACAATTTCTATCTCAAATAGTTCATCTCCGGGTTTATCGGATTGAAAACTAGCTTCTTTACCAACAGATTTTGAGAAGTTTAGCTTTATTTGTGCAGTTCCAAACGTTTTAAAAAATGCAACATAGGGCTTTGGATAAAATTGTTCTGCAATCTTATCGGCCAACGCAATTCCATCGCCCAAGCAAACAATATCAGCGTCTTTTGTATCACGTTGTATTATTTTATCTCGTACAAAGCCTCCTATAAGAAATACCGGCACATTCATCTCCTCGGCAACTTTAGAGATTTTTTTAAAAATAAATTGCTCTTTATCAGAATAAGTTAGGTGCATGTTCATGCAAATATAAGTGGGTTAGCTAAATAGACCTTGGAATGAAAATGATTATCCCTTAACTATACCTCACTCACTAGTGTCGATAATAGCTGCTCATTTGTAATGAGATTGGCACAATTAAAATGCCCCTTTGGACAAGTAGTTTTACCATGTAAGCCACAAGGGCGACAGTCTAATTGCTCCTTTACTTCTATAATAAAACGATGATTGCTTAAAGGCCCGAAACCAAATGCAGGAATAGTACTACAGAAAACAGCAGTCACAGGTGCATTCACCGCAGAGGCAAAGTGCATCGGTGCAGAATCGTTCACATAATTCATTTGTGCATCTTTCATCAGTGCCGCTGATTGAAGGAAATTTAATTTGCCTGATAAATTCATTACATTCAAATGTGAGCATTGAGAGTATATTTCCTCGCATAACTCAAAATCGGTGGGTGCGCCCAATAAATAAACGTAGCTGCTATTGGGCAAAGAATGAATAAATGAGATCCATTTATCGGCTGGAAACTGCTTTGTAAACCATACCGATGCAGGTGCTATAACTATATAAGGCTGCTCCTTAAACTGTGCCACATGCTCCATATCGTTTTTAGAAGGATACAATTTTGGCAGGGTTACAACAGCATCCGTAAATCCTTCTATCAGCCTATGATTCCGATCAATTTCATGCAATACCTGATTGCCATTGCTAATGATATGCTTTACTTTTTTAGTAAATAAGAAGCTAAAAGGATTTTTATCAAACCCTATAATTTCTTTAGCCCCCGAGCATGCAGCTAAAAAGCCTGTTGCAGCAAACCTTTGTATATTAATTACCCTGTCGTATTTTTTTTGCCGAATGCTTCCAAGTAATTGTAATAAGTGTACATACTTATTTTCTTTTTTATTCCAAATAATTACTTCATGTAAATATGGATGCTGCTTGAATAAGGATTCATTCCCTTTTCGAACAAGCAGATCAATTGCTGCATCAGGAAATTTACTATGCAATTTTTCTAGCATAGCCGTTGATAAAACAACATCTCCAATAAAAGCGGTTTGAATGACCAATATTTTCTGCATACTGCAAAATTAGTTAACTCAGCGGATGATTTCAATCTTTCCGTTATGCCATTTTATAATGGAAGAAGGATTAGAGAGGCTATTCTCCTCCTGCCGATAATTTACCACATAATCTACGCCTTGGCGAATTTGTTCACTGATATCCTTGAATATTGCAGGAGAAGGATCACCGCTCACATTGGCCGAAGTGCTTACAATTGGCTTTCTGAAACGCTTAATCAGATGCCTACAAAAATCATCATTGCAGATACGAATAGCAACTGAACCATCATCCGCCAATATATTATCGGCAAAACCAATAGCTTGCTCATAAATGACTGTTGTGGGATTAGCTGCCTCCTGTATATAATCGAAGACAGTTAGATCTACTGCCGCAACATATTGCAAAACTTCCCTTTCGGAAGAAACAAGCACCACGAAGCTTTTGTTGCTCGGGCGTTGCTTTAGCGCTATTATTTTTTCAACAGCCTCTTCATTAGTCGCATCACATCCAATACCCCAAATAGTGTCGGTAGGGTAAAGAATTATTCCGCCCTCATTTAGTACACGCAAACAATGCTCAATATCGGTTTCAAAGCTATCCATGAACCGTAAAAGTAAGTTTTTTATACCCGATAAACCAACCTATCCATAACAAAATCGGTAGAATAACTAAGTTATGCAAGGTGAAGCAATCTATCATAGCAAAAAACAACACCCACTCCCTTTTTTAATAGAATAATTTCTATGTAATTAAAGTTACAGTATAACACAATTTCCCGACATTCCTTTGCAACATTAGCATGAATAAAATCATACTTTAATTTAATTCAACCTATTAATTTTATTTGATGAAATACATTATTGTAGGCGCTGTTGCTGGCGGAGCAAGTACTGCTGCTCGATTACGAAGAATGGACGAAAAAGCAGAGATTGTTATTTTTGAGAAAGGCGAATATATCTCTTATGCCAATTGTGGATTACCCTATTATATCGGTGATATTATTAAAGAACGGAATAAATTGTTCGTGCAATCCGCAGCCTCTTTTAACCAACGTTTCAATATTGATGTAAGAGTTTTAACAGAAGTGGTTAGTATTGATACGTCTAAAAATAGCCTCATTGCACGCAATCTGTTAACCGGAGTAGCATACGAAGAAACTTACGATAAGTTAGTTCTTTCGCCAGGAGCGGAACCTATTCGACCTCCTTTAACAGGTATAGGATTGGAAGGAATTTTTACCCTGCGAAATGTGGTTGATACAGATACCATAAAGAAGTACATACAGGTAACCCAACCAAAAAAAGCGGTAATTATTGGCGCTGGATTTATTGGACTAGAGATGGCCGAAAACTTACATCATATTGGCATAAATGTAACCATCGTTGAAATGGGAAATCAAATTTTAGCACCTATCGATTATCCAATAGCAGCCATTGCTCAACAGCATATTCGATCAAAACAGGTGGAGCTAAAATTAAATACTACTGTTATAGGCTTTGAAAAAAATGGGACCCAATTAACCATTGCCTTAAAAAATGGTGAAACGATTGCTGCCGATATGGTTATTCTATCCATTGGCGTTCGGCCCGACACTAAACTAGCCATTCAAGCCGGGCTAGCCCTAGGCAAGGCAAAAGGCATCTGGGTTAATGAATACCTACAAACATCAAATAGTGACATTTATGCGGTGGGTGATGCTATTGAATTTGAAAACCCCATTACAAAACAATCCATGAATACGTATTTAGCAGGACCCGCTAATAAGCAAGGACGTATCTGTGCAAATAATATCGTGCTAGGCAATGTTCAAAAATATAATGGATCGATCAATACGGCCATTGTAAAAATCTTCGATATGACGATTGCAACCGCAGGTACTGCTGTTAAACATTTGAATGCTGCTAAGATTGACCATATTGTTTCTACTAGTCACCATGGATCGCATGCAGGCTATTATCCGGGATCAAAACAAATGAGTATTCAAATAGCCTTCTCTCCTTTAACTGGCGAACTCTACAGTGCGCAGATTGCCGGCTATGAGGGTGTTGACAAACGAATAGATATCCTAGCCTCGGCCATTAAAAGAAAAAGCACGATCTATGAATTAACCGAATTTGAACATGCCTATGCCCCTCCTTATTCATCGGCTAAAGACCCCATCAATATGGCTGGATATATTGCCGAAAACATTCTTTTAAAAAGACTAAAAATATTTTACTGGAACGAAATATCTGCACTGAATAACAACACCGATTTACTAGTAGATGTAAGAACTAGTAAAGAATTCGAAGCAGGACATATGCTTCATGCAATTAACATCCCTATTGATGAGATTCGCAACCGTTTAAACGAATTACCTAAAAATAAAACAATTTATATTTATTGCGAAGCAGGCATGCGTGGTTATTTAGCCCACAGAATTTTACGACAAAATGATTATCAAAATGTACTCAATCTTTCGGGAGGCTATAGTTTATGGAATGCCTGCACAAAAGAAAGTAACAATTAATATTCATTTAAGTGGTTCCTAAAAAAATAGGTAACCACTGTAACAAAAAAATATTACTCCTCATTTCTAAACACTACTGTTCCATCAAACACATCTACTAAAACAACTTTTGTTTTATCGATAGTGCCAGCGAGTATTTTTTTACTTAAACCATTCACAATTTCCTTTTGTATTAATCTTTTTAGTGGTCTAGCGCCATACTGAGAGTCATAACCGTTCTCAGCGAGATACGCTAAGGTATAATCGCTAAAAGCCAAATGAATACCATTTTTGCTTACCAAATCTTTTAACTCATTTAATTGAATAGTGATGATACCTTTAATTTCTTTCTTCATTAATGGCTGAAACATAATTATTTCATCTATTCGATTCAAGAATTCAGGACGAATTGTTTGCCTGAGCAAATCAACAACCTCTAGCTTTGTTTTTTCAACGATGGCTTCCTTATTCTTTTCATTTACATTTTCAAAAGCCTCTTGTATAATCTGACTACCCATATTGCTAGTCATGATAATAATGGTATTCTTAAAATTAACCGTACGGCCTTTATTGTCTGTGAGCCTCCCATCATCAAGTACTTGCAACAAGATATTAAATACATCGGGATGTGCTTTTTCAACTTCATCTAACAATACCACACTATAAGGCTTACGACGCACTGCTTCTGTAAGCTGTCCTCCTTCATCGTATCCGATATATCCTGGAGGTGCCCCTACTAGTCTGGATACCGTATGTTTCTCCTGGTATTCGCTCATATCAATTCGGGTGAGCATATTCTCATCATCAAATAAATAATTGGCCAAGGCTTTAGCTAGCTCTGTTTTACCCACACCTGTTGTTCCTAGGAAAATAAATGAACCAATTGGTTTCTTAGGATCCTGTAAACCGGCTCTACTCCTACGTATTGCATCTGCAACGGCTGTAATGGCTTCTTCTTGACCTACTACTTTTTTATGCAGCTCCTCTTCCAAATTTAGTAGCTTTTCTCTCTCACTCTGCATCATTTTACTTACAGGAATACCTGTTGCTTTTGCAATAGATTGTGCAATGTCTTCTGCATCTACTTCTTCTTTAAGTAGTCTTTTTTCGCTAATGGCATCTAGCTGTAAAGCACTCTCTTCTATTAGTTTTTCTTGCTCCTTTATTTTGCCATAACGTATTTCAGCCACCTTGCCAAAGTCGCCATCTCTTTCTGCACGTTCAGCTTCGATCTTTAAATTTTCGATAGCTGCCTTAGAATTCTGTATTTTTTCAACAATTTCCTTTTCTTGTTTCCACTTTGCTTTTAGCGTATCGCGTTCTACAGATAGCAAGGAGATATCCTGTGAAAGTTGTTTTAATTTATCGTCATCATTTTCGCGTTTAATAGCCTCTCGCTCAATTTCTAGCTGACGAATACTTCTTTCCAACTTATCAAGTTCTTCGGGCATAGAATTCATTTCTAATCGAAGCTTGGCAGCGCTTTCATCAATTAAGTCAATTGCCTTATCGGGCAAGAAACGATCGGTAATATAACGATGCGATAATTCTACTGCAGCAATAATAGCCTCATCTTTAATTCTAACATGATGATGAGTTTCGTACTTATCCTTTATTCCTCTCAAAATAGAAACAGCATCTTCAACGCTTGGCTCATCAATTAATATTTTTTGGAACCTACGTTCAAGGGCTTTATCTTTTTCGAAGAACTTCTGATATTCATTCAAGGTAGTAGCGCCAATTGCTCTTAATTCTCCGCGTGCCAATGCAGGCTTTAAAATATTAGCTGCATCCATGGCGCCTTCACCACCGCCGGCTCCTACCAAGGTATGAATCTCATCGATGAATAAAATAATTTCACCATCACTGTCTGCCACTTCTTTTACTACCGATTTCAAGCGCTCTTCAAATTCACCTTTATATTTTGCCCCAGCAATCAACTGCCCCATATCTAAGGCATAGATGATTTTAGATTTTAAATTTTCGGGCACATCGCCATTTACAATTCGCATTGCTAAACCTTCGGCAATCGCCGTTTTACCCACACCAGGTTCACCCACAAGAATAGGATTGTTCTTAGACCTACGAGTTAAAATATGCAGTGTTCTCCTAATTTCTTCGTCTCTTCCAATCACCGGATCTAGCTTACCATTACGGGCTAGTTCATTTAAATTTTTTGCATATTTCTGCAATGAATTGTATTGCTGTGATTGTGTTTGGGAATGAATAGTTGAACCCTTACGTAAATCCTTTATAGCAGCAACCAAACCCTTCTCTGTAAGTCCTGCATCTTTTAAGATTTTGCTTGTATCATCATTAACAGCTAAGAGTCCTAATAAAAGGTGTTCCACACTTACAAACTCATCACTAAACTGTTTCAATGCGCCATTGGCCTTCAACAATACATTATTTAATTCTCTACCCATTGTTTGTGCCGGCTGGCCACTACCGGCCGATGGAAGTTTCTTTATACTTTCATCAATCTTACTATTCACAAATGGGAGATTCAGATTATTCTTTTTTAATAAATATTCAATCGAACTATCTTCATCCATCAGCAATGCTTTTAATAGATGATTCGTTTCAATGTTAGGATTATTATTATTAAAAGCTAACTGCTGTGCAGCTTGGATAGTTTCTTGTGCTTTAATAGTATAATTGTTCAGATTCATATAATTACTTTAATTATTAATTAGTAATAGAACAGCTATCAATACCTATCAACATGGTACGTTACTCAATGGTTGATTACATCATAAAGTTCGTACTATTCAAGCATATATTACCCTTGAACTAGGTAATACCTACCATGAATTATAAAATGTTAAATAGCTACCAAAATACTTTTCAATGTACTTTTCTTTTAATTTCACAAACTATAATCCATTCCTAAAAAAGAGAAAAAATGTCGCAAATATTTAATATTTACTGTCGCAAATTCAGTCTACTCGCTTGTTTTATGCTCTTTTGTCTGTTTGCGATCAGTCAGGATGATTTTACCGACTTAAGCAAGCAGCTTGAACTTGCAAAAAAGGAGATTGGTAAAAATGTGGTTGTCATGATCTATAAAGACGGCAAGATTATTTATAAAAAAGAAAGCGATGTACTAAAGGCAAATAGTCCTGAAAATATTGCTAGCTGCAGTAAGTGGCTTACAGCCGCCTTAGTAATGACATTTATAGATGAGGGCAAACTTTCGTTAGACGATAAAGTAAGTAAGTATCTACCCATTTTTTCTACCTATAGCAAATCCTATATCACCATTAGAAATTGCTTAAGTCATCAAACCGGCATTCAACAAGATCGGGTGAGTTTATTGAGTATTTTCGAGCATCGAAAATTTGCATCGCTTGAAGAAGAAGTAAACGATTTTGCTGCAAAAAAAGAAATAGCTTTTAACCCAGGTACAGGCTTTTATTATGGAGCTACGGGCTTAAACATAGCCGCAAGAGTATTGGAAGTAATTACCAAGAAAAAATTTGATCAACTGATGAACGAAAGAATACTTAGGCCATTATATATGCGCAATACTTCTTTCGCTAGCGAACACGCGATTAACCCTTCGGGAGGGGCTACTTCTACCGCTATCGATTATATGAACTTCTTAGAAATGATTCTGAATAAGGGAACATTTAAAGATAAAAGAATACTAAGCGAGAAAGCCATTGAAACCATGCAGCAATCGCAAACAAAGCCCGACATGATTAAATACGCTCCTAAGGCAGCCGAGGGCTTCAATTATGGATTAGGGGAATGGATACAGGAAGCAGACGAAAATGGCAATAGTACCGTAGTATCTTGCCCAGGACTATTTGGCACTTGGCCATTCATTGACAAATGCCGTAACTATGCTTGTATTATTTTTACCAAAAGTTTATCCTCGGGCGAACAGAAAAAAGAGACTTATCTCAATATCAAGAAAAGTATTGACCAAGTAATTCCAAAAAACTGTAAATAGTATGGGTGGCTAAATTAAACTATTTTAGCAGCCATCATTTATCATCAATAAACAATGACCAAATGGAGAGTTTACTTAACTACTTTACGATTGCAGGAAAATCGGTAAGCATTTATATTTTCATTATTCTTGCCATCAGACTATTTGGAAAGAAAGAATTATCACAGCTATCGGTGATCGACCTCGTCTTCATTTTATTAATTAGTAATAGTGTGCAAAATGCAATGGTAGGAACCGATACCTCTTTAATGGGCGGAATTGCAGCGGCTCTTGGATTATTTATCTGTAATTATATTTTCAAGATATTGCTCAAAAAATCTGACAAGTTTAGTAAGCTGATACAGGGAGAAAAAATAGTAATTGTGATGGGTGGAAAAATTCAGGAACAAGGTTTACGAGCATCCATGATGACCATTGAGGAAGTAGAGATGGCGGTAAGAGAGCACGGCGTAACGGGTATTCATGAAGCCGACTTAGTAATTTTAGAAGTAGATGGCAACGTTACCGTACTCTCTGCTAACTACTCGCATAAATCAGTAAAAATTAGAAAAAAACCACAATTATCACATAATCCCTAACAAGTTTTTTTCGAGCGCTTTAATAAATTCTTATTCTGAATAACATTCAAAAACATACCAGTACAATCAAATCAATAGCGGCACTATTAGGTTTTGATTATTGCAATATTGCGAAGGCTGTGGTATTGGACCAAGAGGCCCACAAACTAGAAAACTGGCTAAATAAAGGTTTTCATGGAAAAATGCAGTACATGGAAAACTATTTTGACCAACGCATTAATCCAACATTACTGGTACCCAATGCCAAAAGTGTTATTACACTACTAAAGAATTATTACCCTGCTAGGGCACAAGAAAAAGATACCCCAAAAATTTCGAAATATGCTTATGGCAAAGATTATCACGAGGTAATCAGAAAAAGCCTTCAACAGTTTTTAGCATCGATTCATGATCAAATTGGCGAGGTGAATGGCCGAGGATTTGTTGACTCTGCCCCCGTATTGGAAAGAGCATGGGCTACCAAATCGGGATTAGGCTGGATTGGCAAGAATGGCAACCTGATTACAAAAAAAAGTGGCTCCTTCTTTTTTATCGCAACACTTATTGTGGATTTGCCATTGAGCTATGATGACCCCTTTGCTCGTGATTATTGTGGCAACTGTACAAAATGTATCGATGCTTGTCCTACACAGGCCATACTCCCCGATAAAGTGATTGAGGGTAGTAAATGTATTTCATATTTTACCATTGAACTAAAAGACGCCCTACTACCCAATGAATGGAAAGGCAAGTTCGATAATTGGATGTTTGGCTGTGATACCTGTCAGGATGTTTGCCCTTGGAACCGATTCAGTAAGCCACATCAGGAACTAAATTTTACACCCATTGCAGAAATCCTCAACCTTTCAAAAAAAGACTGGGAAGGCATGAGTGAAGAAAATTTTAATCTAGCTTTTAAACACTCTCCACTTAAAAGAACCAAATGGATGGGCATACAACGAAATTTAAAGTTTATTGAATAAACAGGATTGGTATTTAAGTTATTAGTGCTTGCATAAAATTGTCACCTTACTATCCGTCTAAATTTGCCAATTTACAGTAGGTAGCTTTTGCAAATGCAATGTTTTTTTGAAAATAAATATGACTTTTGCTATAAATACTAAGTTTTTTAAGCCAAGTATGGATAATTTAGATTCTTGACTCCTTTTTACCTTATTCGAGAGATATTTGAGACATATTCGGGTCAAGTGTATGAATACAGGCACTTGACCCGAATATGTCTCAAATATCTCTCGAATAAAAGCCCAAACAAAGTTTAACTTATTGCATAAAGGCATACATAGTAAAGCATCAAAGGGGAGGAATTGCATTAATTTGAAGTATAAACAATAACAAGAGTGGCTAAATAGCGAACAGAAAAAAATAGTACCAAAAAAACCTAATAATTTATTATATTTCAAAATATGAGTCTAGCTGAAAGAGATAAAAAAGTGATCTGGCACCCATTTACGCCCCAAAAAAACAGGTTGGATTCAATTCCTATTACCAAGGGCAGCGGCACCGTATTATTCGACGATAAAGGCAAGCAATATATTGATGCCATTAGTAGTTGGTGGGTAACGCTACATGGACATGCGCACCCTTATATTGCCGAAAAAATCTATCAGCAAGCATTAAGATTAGAGCAGGTAATTTTTGCTGGTTTTACACACGAACCTGCCATCACCTTAGCAGAAAGATTATTGCCAATTCTGCCCAACCATTTCGAAAAGATATTCTATAGCGATAATGGAAGCACCTCTACCGAAGTGGCCTTAAAAATGAGTATTCAATATTGGTGGAATCAGCAAAGTGCCGAAAATTTAGCGCAGATGCCGCCGAGGATTACTAGGAACAAAATACTTGCTTTTAAAGATGCCTATCATGGCGATACCTTTGGAGCCATGAGTGTTAGTGACCGAAGTGTATTCACGCTAGCTTTTCATGATTTATTGTTTGATGTAATCTTTATAGACACCCCAACCAACGAAAATATTGAGGCCCAAAAACAATTTATTCAAGCGCATGCTACAGAAATAGCCGCCTTTATATATGAACCATTAGTGCAGGGTGCAGGTGGCATTAAAATGTATGAAGCAGATTTATTAGATTCACTCCTCGCGGTCATTAAAGAACAAGATATTATTTGTATTGCCGACGAAGTCATGACGGGATTTGGAAGAACCGGAAAATTATTTGCTAGCGATTATTTAACCCATAAACCCGATATCATATGCTTAAGTAAAGGATTAACTGGCGGCACAATGGCATTGGGTGTTACAGCTTGCGTTGATAAAATTTATCAGGCTTATGTAAATGACGATAAGTTAAAAACTTTCTTTCATGGCCATTCCTTTACGGCTAATCCTTTGGCTTGTACTGCAGCCCTAGCAAGTTTGGATCTACTAGAAAATAAACAAACATTACACCAAATAGAATGGATTAGTGAAAAGAATAAGGCATTTGCCCGCCTACTTCAATCTAACCTAAATATAAAAAATGTACGAACACTAGGCACTTTATTAGCCTTTGAAATTAATAAAGGAGCGGACGAATATTTGAATAATATAAGCGCCTATGCCACGAGGTTTTGTTTAGATCGTGGCGTTTATTTACGTCCACTAGGTAATACCGTTTATATTATGCCACCGTATTGTATCACAGAAGAAGAACTAGAAAAAGTACAAGAAACCATCATGGATTTATTGCAAAACATCAACGACTTTCAACTAATTTTTTAAGATTATTTAAATCGGTTTCCATCATGGGGCCTAAAATTTTATCGTTCATCATAGAACCAAATTTTTCCCAAGGGTACCACTTTACTTTTTGTTCATATTGCCATTGAACGGTTGTATTTAAATGTGCAGCATCTTGAAAAAGGTTGATGGTGGCAATCATCCATTTCCCTTTGCTATTTTGCCATAAAGATTTTATGGCAGGGAGCGTTGAAGTATCAATAACCACTTTTGTTCCGGCCATATCTGCCTCAGATGCGGAGAGTATCTTTACAACTGGTTTATCCATGCCATCAATCCACTGTTTCCAGCCATTCATGTCTTTGATATACGTAAAAACAGAATCTTTGGGTCGACTGATATTAACAGCCCTTGATACAATTACAGTAGATGGAAATAAGAGCGAAATTGCAGTCATTAACAAGAACAAAATAATCACACTAAATAGTACTAATTTAATATAACGCATACTAATTATTTTTTTGTAAAAAAAATAAAATCGCTCCCCATAGAAAGATCAATAACCGGCCAGTACTAATTTGCGAAAGTTGTTATTGAAAAGCGATTAAACAATACCTAAGGTAGAATTACTCCCACTTAAACGTCTTGATAGCTATAGCGTAAACAATAACGCCCCAAATACCTAATACTCCGATCTGTTTCCAACAATCAACCAAACTAGCCCCTTCAAAAGCAATTCTTCGCATGGCATCATTAAAATGGGTTAATGGCAAAATTTTGCAGAGCGGCTGTAACCAACTAGGAAAATTATCGATCGAAAAAAACGTTCCTGCCAATAAGAATTGGGGCAAGGTAAAGAGGTTCGCAAATGGAGGAATCGTACTTTCGTTCTTAGCCAATCCGCTCACAATAAAGCCGCAACCCATAAATACAATTAATGCAATAAAGCTAAGAACCATGATCTCTAAGAACGTGACCATACCATGTACCAACGTAAATTTAAAGGCGATGGTTCCAATACCAATGATGATGATAGCGGTTAATAATTGAAATATCACCCTACTCAAAGCCTCGCCTAAAATAATGTAAGAGCGTTTAATGGGGGTTGCATAAAAGCGCTTTAGCACTAACTGTTGGCGCAGGTTAAAAAACAAAAAAGCTACACCAAATACACCGGCACTTAATAATGAAAATCCTAATTGTCCTGGTAAAACAAAATCAATGGTTCTATATTCCCTAACCTGAACAATCGTAGGAACAACTTTAGCGATAGACTGCCTTTCGGAAAAAGTTATCTTATCAATTTTGGAAATAATATTTTCTAGAAATGGCAAGAACACTGCTAATTTATCTGCACTGGCATTCGTAGATTTAAAATGTGCGATATAGGCTACATTACTATTGGCTGCTGTTACTTTCTCTATCTTTAAAATACCTACAATTCTTCCCTTAATAAGGTCCGACTCATTTTCAGCATCGGTTTTGTCTGTAATAAATTTTATATTTTCTTGTTTACGCAATGCGTTTAAAAGCACGTTAGAAGTATCTCCCGATTTATCTAATACCACTTTAAAAGTAGGTCCACTTGTGCCCCCCACAAAGCCAAATACCAATATAAAGATTAACGGAAATCCAATACTAAATATTACTGCCGAAGGACTCCTAAAGGTGGCAATCAAGCTACCCTTAGTAATAGCTAACATGGCTCTAAGCTGACTATATTCTTTATTCATCATAAGATATACTTAAAGTACAAATCTATTCGTTTATTCTTCTACATCAAAAGATTAAAAAATTTGAATGAAAAAAAACTGCCTTTGCACTGCTTCTTGCTATGTTCCCGAGCTTAGGCAAGATGATAAATAAATGAACAAATTTAAAAATTAACCGAATATGTTGTCAGTACCTGAAACATTCGCAATATCTTTCCGGCAGATTTAACAACCCTTATATTTTTTTAAAATCAAATACGATTCGAAAGCAGATTTTTCGATTATTTGATATATTTAATAGCGCTGATATGCTGGCAGTATAAAGGCATTTCCAATACGCTAATTTTTCTTTGACGAATGAATACTTTAGAATAAATGATTGAGCATAAAAAAGCATACTTACTAATTGGTGGCAATGTTGGTAACCAACTCCAAAATCTACAAAAGGCCGCCGAATTAATAGCTGCGCTATGTGGCCCCATCCTTGCGAGTTCGTCTATCTACCAAACTGCAGCTTGGGGATTAACAGAGCAGCCCGACTTTCTTAATCAGGTACTCATCGTATCTACTAGTCTTGAACCCGATGTTTTAATGCAAACACTGTTATTAATTGAAGAAAAAATGGGAAGGGTTAGAACGGTCAAATTTGGTCCTAGAACCATTGACTTAGATATTTTATTAATCAATGATCTTATCATTAACTCGCCGCTACTTACCATACCCCACCCAGCATTGCCAACACGGAGGTTTGCGCTCATTCCGTTAACAGAAGTTGCAGACGGGCTCATTCATCCCCTCTCTAAAAAAACAATAGCTCAATTACTAACCGAATGCCATGATGCATTAGTTGTGCAAAAATATACTGTGCCTACCAGCTAAGGGAAGTTAATTTTGAGAACATTTAATGAAATCATGAAATATAATTATATAACTATCGAAGGGAATATCGGTGCAGGTAAAACTACACTAACCCAATTATTGGCAAAGCATTTCAATGCAAGAATTGTTTTGGAAGAATTCGCAGACAATCCCTTTCTTCCTAAATTTTATGAAAATCCAAAACAATATGCATTTCCTGTTGAATTGTTCTTTATGGCCGAACGATATAAACAACTAAAAGATACTGTATACACCAAAGAGTTATTTCAACCCTTAACTATATCGGATTATCTATTTACCAAATGCCTGCTGTTTGCAAAAGTAAATTTACCGGAAACAGAGTTTCATCTCTATCAAAAACTATTTGACATTATTCACCAACAACTCATTTTCCCTGACATATTAATCTACTTACATGCCCCTGTATCAAAGCTGCAGGATAATATAAAAAAGAGAAGTCGCGCTTATGAGCAGCAAATACCCGACGAATATCTTTTCAGTTTGCAAGAAACGTATACGAGTTATATTAAACAGCATAATATTAAAACCATCTTTATAGATGCTAGTAATGCCGACTTCTTGGGTAATCAAAAACATTTAGAAGTAGTCTTAAATGCCCTAGAACAAGACATTGACCAAGGACAACACTATTTTACACTACCTTAATAAGGACTTTATGAAAGAAAATATAAGTGCCTATTTAGAGATAGTAACTTATACACAACATAAAATTAATTGATTAACTAAATAGGATCCATTAATTTCAATTTATATTCAATCAACATCATTGAACAAAGTAACCGAACATACCTACGACGCTTTCGCATCAGTAAAGATTCCAGAATTTCGCAATCTTATGATTGGAAGATTCTTATTTATCATGGGTCTTCGCATGATGGGTACATTAGTGGGTTGGTGGGTATATGAGCTAACCAATTCGCCTATTTACATTGGCCTAGTTGGACTCTCAGAATTTGTTCCTGCCGTTTCATTAGCATTGTATGCTGGGCATGTTATTGATATGAGCGAAAAAAGAAAATTACTATTACGAGGCGTTGGATTGTACTTTCTTGCGGCATTAGCGCTCTTATTTTTAGCTACACCCTACACTAGCCAACATATAAACAACCACAAAATTGCGCTTTGCATTTGTGCTGTCATTTTTTGTACGGGCATTATACGCTCCTTTACAGGACCCACATTTAATGTAATGTTAGCCAACATTGTGCCTAAAGCAATTTTACAAAATGCAACTACCTGGAGCCAAGGAACATGGCTCTCTGCTTCTGTAACAGGCCATGCAATAGGAGGATTTTTAATTGCAGGTTTTGGTAACAGGGGTACACTCCTCACCATTGTATCGCTCATTATGATTGCATTCTCTATCTTATTACAGCTAAAGCATAAGCCTGCCTTAAATGTTAAAAGCGAGAAAAAAACATTAGACAGTGTAAAAGAAGGTATCCGATTTGTATTTCAAACTAAAGAAGTGTTGGGTGCATTGTCGCTAGACCTATTCGCTGTTTTATTTGGCGGAGCGGTTGCTATGGTTCCAGTGTATGCAAAAGATATTTTGAGAGTAGGCCCCGAATGGTTTGGACTATTAAATGGCGCCTCTGATATGGGCTCTATTTGCATCGTTATTTTACTAACCTTCATCCCACTGCAAGGAGCACAAGGCAAAAAACTGATGTATGCTGTAACAGGGTTTGGCATTTGCATTATCACTTTTGCAATATCTAAAGTATTTTGGTTATCCTTTGCAGCATTAATGGTAAGTGGAATGTTGGATGGAATAAGTGTGGTTGTTCGTGGCACGATTATGCAGTTAAAAACACCCGATAATATGCGTGGACGTGTGATGAGTGTAAATAGCATGTTTATTAACTCTAGCAACGAACTAGGACAATTTGAAAGCGGTATTGCAGCTAAGCTAATGGGTGTAGTACCCTCGGTGGTATTTGGCGGAGCCATGACCATCTTTGTGGTGGCTTATTCCTGGTTTAAAGCACCCCAATTACGAAAAATGGAGTACTAAAACCCTTTGATAATACTAAGCAAGAATTGGCATAGATGCAGCTACTTAGCTACATCTATCCGAACTTTCTTATTCTTAATTTTTTCGTTTTTGATTAACTGTAAAACACCCCCTACTTTTATTTTCTTGATTGCTACAAACGAGAAAAAGTCTTTCACTTCAATTAAACCAATATCTTCTTTTTTAAGTTGCCCTTTGTTTGATAAAAATCCAACAATATCAATTTTGTTCACCTTATCTTTTTTACCCGCTGCAATGAAGAGTGTGGTCCATTTTGGCTTTTCGGGTAATTCAAGTAAATCGGGTAAAGCTAATTTCTCAATAGGCCCATTAACATAAGCAGGCATTGTTTCTTCCTCAGATAGGATTAAGATAACGGTTCCACTAGCCTCCATTCTTGCCGTTCTACCATTGCGATGCGTAAAGATTTCTTCGGTATGTGGAAGGTGATAATGAATAATGTAACGTATGTTGGGAATATCTAATCCTCTAGACGCAAGATCGGTGGTAACCAATACATTGGTACTGCCGTTCTTAAACTTACACAACGCACTATCTCTTTCTTGCTGCTCCATAGCACCATGATAAAATTCGTTGTAGATTCCTTTATCGGAGAGCAGCTGACTAGTTCGCTCCACCGATTCACGGTGATTACAAAATACAATCATAGAGCGACCTCCTAGCATACATATTAATCTAAACAAGGTTTCTATTTTGTCTTTTTCATCGGAATATACCGTTTGAATGGCAAGCTTTTCAATACTCAGTGCCTCATCCGTTAAGAAATTAATCTTTACTGGGGCCTGTAACCCAATAAAGGAAGGGATTTCTACAGATTCCGTGGCTGATGTTAAGATTCTTTTTTTAAGCGATGGCAATGATCCAATGATGAATGAAATCTCTTCTTTGAAGCCTAATTCAAGCGACTTATCAAATTCATCTAGCACCAATACCTCGATAGTATCTATGGTTATATTACCTCTTCTAATATGATCGGCAATTCTTCCGGGCGTACCTACTAGTAATGCTGGTGGCTGAATTAGATTATTCTCTTCTACTTCTCTTTTATGTCCACCATAGCAGCAAGTTATTTTAAAACCTGTTTGCATTGATTTAAATACATGATCAATTTGCTGTGCCAATTCACGCGAAGGAACAATAATCATTGCTTGCGTATTCTTATTTTCTTCGTTTAATAGCGCTAAGATTGGCAATAAGAAAGCGAGTGTTTTACCTGAGCCGGTAGCCGATAGCAAAATCACATCTTTATTCAGTTCATTAGCTTCCATAGAAGCGAGCTGCATTGCGTTAAGTGCATCAATTTTTAAACTAGCAAGTACCTGTTCGATTGAATATTTATTATGTTGCATTGAAGCGAAAGTACGAAAGATTAGATGGAGAAGTTTATAAGCCTATTTATAAGGCTTATTTTAACTAAATTGAGCTATAGACATTTTATACGAAGCATACAGCTAAATCTATATTCCTAGTGAGCCTTTTTCAATACCATTACCATGGTGATGACAGGCTGCTCAAGATGAATAACTGTTATTTCTTGCTGCTCGATACACCAAGGAACTAATAGCTCAATAAATGGCTTCGCCATTAACCGTTGGGGGGTGGCAAGAATAATGGTAGTGCCATTTTCCAAAAAACGATGCATGGTTTGATATAATGCCTGAAAATTAGCAGGATCATAATTTACATCGCTAAGTAACAATGTATCGGCATCGATATTTTCTGGCAGTGCTTGCCAATTCAGCACCCTACAATCCATATGATGGAATTTATTATACTCGGCCGATTGTTGCACGATTGCTACTGCCTCTGCTAAATAATCGCTGCAACAAACCTCAGCCGCATAAAGTGCAGAGAACAAAGATGGCAAACCTAGTCCTGCCCCTAGTTCAAGCACCTTTCTATCCTTTATAAACTCTAAATGTTCTGCTAAGAACCCAACTATTGATAGAGCGGCGGGCCAAACCTTGGTCCAATATGGGAATGGCGTTTCCTCATTAACCTGCAATTGATGCTCATACTGTTGCCTTACAGTCTCTTGATCCGGAACATATAAGCCCAGCTGATGTATACCGCAACTAATGTATTGCAAGCTTTTAGATACCATAGTAGATTGAATATAGGAAAAAGGAAGGATACGCATAATAGAAAGTTGCACAAAATGCTTCTCTGTAATTGATAGTTGAACATAAAAAATGATCCATATCAAGCAAATGCATCAGCTAATTTCGGTAGCTAAGCAGCAATATGACCTTTTAAAAGGAGTGATTTAGCTGCGTAATATTTAACTGGACTATAGATAAATAAACAGCTACCATTTTTAATTTTTTCGATGATTGCTTTATGCATTTGAGCTGGGATAGCAGGGCATCCCTCACTACGCCCAATATATCCTTGCATCCGAATATAATCCTCGCTAACATAGGGTGCCGCATGCATTACAATACCTCTATCAAAAGCATTATCATTTATCCCTTTTTCTTCTCCGAGCAAACGCATCGCATAGCCATGTTTACCCATATAGGTACCAGCAGTGGTATAGAAACCCAAACTACTTTTAAAACTTTGTGGACTATTAGAAAATGTGCTAGCCATTTCCTTACCCGAATTACGACCATGCGATACATAGGTATTAAACAACAAAACAGCATTCTTGATATCAATCACAAACAATCTTTTTGCAGAGGAGGGCAGACTAAAATCAATAATAGAAAGCACTTGACTATTCATGAGTCTACCCGATGCTTGCAAATGACGATAGCCCCTAATTGCATATTCATATGCCTTCCTAGACAATCCTACCGATTCAAGCTGCAAGTAATCGTAAAGTAAAAATTGGGAGGAGTCGGATAATACAACCGCTTTTACTGTTCTTGTTTTAGACATTTCCTTTCCAACGGTAAATGCACTACTAACAAAAAAAAGAAATAAAATAGCCGATATCCAGATACAGTTTTTAAACATATTTATTCGAATCTACAATTGATGATACGGAAATAATGAGGTGCAAATTTGTAAGACAAACAAATTTGTGCAATGGTAAATATAGCTCCGATTCGTTTCTATTCAAATGCCTTAAAAGCTGTTTTAGAGAAATTAACAAGTTATTAATGCAACCCAAAATGTTATTTAACAATTTACACTTATTGAAAAGTTAGCCTTGCAAAACAATACAAAAAAATGTCCCGCAAATTTGCAGGACATTTTTAGTGTATTCCTATTTCTAAGAATTCAATTATATAGCAATTTGTTTACGAATGATATTCAATGCTGCACCAGCTTTAAACCACTCTATTTGTTGTTGGTTGTAGGTATGATTAGCCAAGATTTCTTCGCTAGTTCCATTACTATGATTCAACACCAATTTTAGAGGGCTACCAGGAGTAAAGTTTGTTAATCCAATTACATCAATGGTATCATCTTCTTGAATTTTATCGTAATCATTCTTATCGGAAAAAGTAAGAGCCAACATTCCTTGTTTCTTCAGGTTGGTTTCATGAATACGAGCGAAGGATTTTGTGAGCACCACACGAACACCTAAATGACGGGGCTCCATTGCTGCATGTTCTCTTGAGCTACCTTCTCCATAATTTTCATCGCCTACAACAATAGTTCCAATACCAGCGGCTTTATAGGCACGTTGTGTATTAGGGACGGTGTTGTATTCGCCGTTTAATTGATTCTTAATAGAATCTGTTTTATCGTTAAAGCAGTTAACCGCACCAATTAACATATTATTGGAAATATTATCCAGGTGACCACGGAACTTTAACCATGGACCAGCCATAGAGATATGATCGGTAGTACATTTACCCTTTGCCTTAATCAAAAGTTTCAATCCTTTTAAGTCGGTTCCTTCCCATTCTGGGAATGGATCTAATAGCTGTAAGCGTTTAGAAGTAGGATCAACTGCAACAATCACACCAGTTCCATCGGCAGCAGGAGCTTGATAGCCTGGATCGTCTACTGCAAAGCCATTTAATGGCAGTTCATCGCCAGAAGGAGGATCTAATTTTACAGTTTCACCGTTCTCGTTGATTAAAGTATCTGTCAAAGGATTAAAGGTTAAATCACCTGCAATCGCCATGGCTGTAACAATTTCTGGAGAGGCAACAAAAGCATAAGTATTAGGGTTACCATCGGCGCGTTTGGCGAAGTTTCTATTAAAAGAATGAATGATGGTATTCTTTTCTTTCTTTTCAGCACCCATTCTATCCCACATACCAATACAAGGTCCACAAGCATTGGTAAATACTTTAGCCCCAATTTGGTCAAACACATCCAAAAATCCATCCCTTTTAATGGTAAATCTAATTTGTTCAGACCCCGGATTAATCAAATATTCAGCTTTTGCTTTAAGATTTTTGCTAGATACTTGTTTGGCCAAGCTTACGGCACGAGAAATATCTTCATAAGAGGAGTTTGTGCAAGAGCCAAGTAACCCAACAGATATTTTTAAAGGCCAATCGTTCTTGATTGCTTCTTCTTTTAATTTAGAAATAGGTGTAGCTAAATCTGGCGTAAAAGGACCATTTACATGTGGTTCTAATTCGGATAAGTTAATTTCAATCACTTGATCGAAATACTTTTCTGGGTTAGCATATACTTCAGGATCTGCTGTTAAGTGTTCTTTAATCTCATTCGCTAGTTCAGCAACATCGGCACGGCCTGTTGCTTTCAGGTAACGTTCCATAGATGCATCATATCCAAATGTAGAGGTAGTGGCACCAATTTCGGCTCCCATATTACAAATAGTACCCTTACCCGTACAGCTCATTGAAGTAGCTCCTTCGCCAAAGTATTCAACAACAGCACCTGTTCCACCTTTCACGGTTAAAATACCAGCCACTTTCAACACTACATCTTTTGGAGCGGTCCAACCACTCAACTTACCTGTTAATTTAATACCAATCAATTTTGGCATTTTAAGCTCCCATGCAAGGCCTGCCATTACATCGCAGGCATCTGCACCACCCACACCAATTGCGATCATTCCTAGGCCACCAGCGTTCACCGTATGGCTATCGGTACCAATCATCATTCCACCAGGAAAAGCATAATTTTCAAGTACCACCTGATGAATAATTCCAGCACCTGGTTTCCAAAAACCAATCCCATATTTATTTGAAACAGATCCTAGGAAGTCGAATACTTCTTTACTTTCGGTAGTAGCAAATTGTAAATCTATAGCGGCTCCCTCTTTCGCAGTAATTAAGTGATCGCAATGAACAGTAGATGGAACTGCCACTCTAGGCCTACCTGCTTGCATAAACTGAAGCAGCGCCATTTGCGCTGTTGCATCCTGCATAGCCACACGGTCTGGTGCAAAGTCTACATAGCTTTGACCTCGTCCAAAATTGCCTAATTGTTGATCTTTATGTAAATGTGCAAATAAGATCTTTTCGGTAAGAGTTAATGGGCGTCCAAGTTCTTTGCGAGCAGCAGCAACACTAGCAGGAATTCCCTGATAAACCTTCTTGATCATTTCAATATCAAAAGCCATGGTAATTAAAAGATTTTAAGCGGTGAGTAAATGATGTGGCGAAATTAAGACAAAACTAGAGGCGAGTAACACTGTTTTAATTTTATATTGACAGTATTTTAAACTTTTTTTTAGCGCTATTTGCATTAAATTGCAGTAGAATATAGTGTCGCCTCATCATTTTTAACTAAAATAAGCATGCAAAGGGTAAGAGAAATACTTGAAATACACGCTTTTGGGGTATGTTCGGCGATGGGAGAAAAGCTAGGTATTGCTACTTCCAAAATACGAATGTGGTTTATTTATATCTCCTTTTTAACCATGGGGTCGCCACTCATCATTTATATGATTCTGGCTTTTACCATGAATATTAAACGTTACGTAATGGCGAAGAAAAGGAATCCATTCAGAAGTTGCTAGTAATGCTGCTCTCAAATTCAATATGCTACATTCTGAATATTGCTGATACTAACCTTCCATTCCCTTGTTTACAAAACGGCTTTTCTGAGTTTCAATAACTTTTCTAGTAATGCCTCTAATAAATCTAATGGCAACATATTGGCGCCATCGCTTAGGGCAATAGCAGGATTTGGATGCGTTTCAATAAATAAGCCATCTACGCCCGTTGCAATAGCGGCTTTAGAGATGGTTTCAATCAACTGTGGATTTCCACCCGTTATACCCGTGGTTTGATTGGGCTGTTGTAGGCTATGTGTACAATCCATCACCACTGGTACCCCTAATTCTTTCATCCAGGTAATATTCCGATAATCAACTACTAAATCTTGGTAACCAAAAGTGGTACCTCGCTCTGTTAACATGACTTTTTCATTACCCGTCTTTCTAATTTTATCAATAGCAAACTTCATAGAAGGACCACTTAAGAATTGTCCTTTCTTCACATTCACAATTTTATCGGTTTGTGCAGCAGCTACCAATAAATCGGTTTGACGGCATAAAAAAGCAGGTATTTGTAGAATATCAATATATTTTGCAGCATCCGCACATTCATCATGTGCATGTACATCTGAGGTGGAAGGAAGTTGATAAGTAGTTCCCACTTTCTTAATGAGGTCTAACCCAACATTATCTCCCAATCCGGTAAAGGAAGCAGCACTTGTTCTATTGGCCTTTCGGTAACTAGCTTTAAAGACATAAGGAATTTCCAGACGTTTACATATAGTAGACACTCTATCAGCGATTTCCATCACCAATGCTTCGCTTTCCACCACACAGGGTCCTGCAATTAAAAAAAAGTTATCCGGATTGTAAGACTGATCCTTAAATAAGTCTTTTAGGTATGCTGGCATCATAAGTTTGAAAATGAGATGCGAATTTACAATCCTTTTTGCTTTCTTTGTGGCTAACATTTGTTAGTAAAATTTAAAATATCGAAAAGGGAATGAATTTAGTAGCAGCAATCGCGGTGTATAAACTTCCCAAAGACTTGTTTATGGCCTGCCATACGGAGATCAGAAGAGTTGTGGTAGCCAATCAATTATTGTAAACTATCTAATTAAAATATTATGTCAAAAGAAAAAATATTGGTTATTGGAGCCTCAGGGCAAATTGGCGTAGAACTAACTTTAGCATTACGAAAAATATACGGAAACAACAATGTAGTGGCATCGGATCTTCGCGAAGAGAATAGCTTATTAAAAGGCACTGGACCCTATGTAAGTATTGATGTAATGAATAAAGAAATGTTGCATGTTCAAGTAATTAGACAAAATATTACGCAGATTTATCTACTTGCTGCTATTCTTTCTGCAACAGGTGAAAAAAATCCAACATTAGCCTGGAACCTAAATATGCAGGGGCTATTGAATGTGTTAGATATTGCACGGGAAGAAAAATTACATAAAGTGTATTGGCCATCGTCGATTGCAGTATTCGGACCAACATCACCCAAAGTGGATTGTCCACAGCAAACTATTATAGAGCCCATTACGGTGTATGGAATTAGTAAATATGCTGGAGAATTTTGGTGCAACTATTACCATCAACGCTGGGGCGTAGATATTAGAAGTTTGCGTTACCCAGGATTAATAAGTTATAAATCTGCTCCCGGTGGAGGCACTACCGATTATGCCATTGAAATATTTTACGAAGCATTGGAAAACAAAAAATATACTTGCTTTCTAAGCGAGGATACTTATCTACCCATGATGTATATGCCCGATGCTATCGATGCTACCATACAATTAATGGAAGCTCCCGCAGAAAAAATTTCTATCCATACTTCTTATAACCTTGCAGGCATCAGCTTTTCGCCAAAAGAGATTGCGGCAGCGATTCAACAACATATTCCCGAATTCCAGATTTCTTATCAACCCGATTACCGCCAAACGATTGCCAATAGCTGGCCTCAAAGTATTGACGATAGCATTGCAAAAAATGACTGGGGATGGAAAAAGGAATTTGATTTGGAAAGAATGACTACAGATATGCTTGCCAATCTAAAATAAATGAGGCTTATCTATTTGAGCACATTGTATACTTTACATTGCAGGTTGTGTTTGCGATGCTACTTTAATCTATAAACCACTTGGATAAGCAAAAAAAAGCCATTCATTACTGAATGGCTTTTTTAGCTAAGAATATATTTTACATTTTTTTTGCATCCTCTAAAAACTTAGCCAACCCAATATCAGTTAAAGGATGTTTTAATAATCCCAAAATAGAATCAAGTGGACAAGTACAAACATCTGCTCCTGCCTCTGCACATTTTACAATATGCAATGCATTACGAATAGATGCAGCCAAGATTTCGGTTTTATAGCCTTGAATGGCATAGATATTAGCGATTTGAGCAATCAATTCAATACCATCCCAGTTTGTATCATCAATTCTACCAATAAAAGGAGATAAATAAGTTGCACCCGCTTTTGCAGCTAAGATTGCTTGTCCTGCGCTAAATACAAGGGTACAATTTGTTTTAATACCATTATCAGTAAACCATTTAATGGCTTTAATACCATCTTTAATCATGGGCACTTTCACTACTATATTTGGATGAATCGCTGCTAAGGCCTTGCCTTCAGCAACAATACCCTCGAAAGTAGTACCTAAAACTTCAGCACTAATATCTCCATCAACCATTTCACATATAGTCTTATAATGCTGGGTAATAGCATCATGACCTTTAATGCCTTCCTTGGCCATTAAAGACGGATTAGTTGTTACCCCATCTAAAATTCCTAAATCATTGGCTTCTTTAATTTGAGCAAGGTTAGCAGTGTCGATAAAAAATTTCATAGATGATGCCCTCAAGGGGAAATTTAAGTGAAGAATAATTTAAAATCTATTTGAGCCACTCTATTGAGAAGAGTAAAAAAACCGGCAGGCTACTCACATCGCACCGCTACAACCGCCTATCCTTGCTGTATTCCTACCCTGGGGAGGTTCAGCAGGAGCTGGTCGTGTAAGACCTGCCGGCTGCAAATGTAAGGGATGAAATGAAATTATAATGCAGGTTTTTTAAATAAGACATTTTAATAGGGCAACTGCTTCTATTATTAATGAAATAGATTGGTGCTATATAGCTGAATAGCGAGTTGGAATATGCTTTCCAGTTAAAGTAATTTGTTCTATAAAATTTAGTAAAGAATTTCTCCTCATTTTTATCATTAGACGAAAAACCCTAAATAAAGGTTATTATAGGCATGTAAAGCAGAACCTGTCATCACCTAGCCATTCGGGAATTGAGGGTCGTAAAGGCCACTAATTCATCGTACCGGCCACTTAAAGACCGATAATAAACAAAAATGCAATAGTCATTTTCGGTTTCCCAATAATTGCCATCGGTTAGTGCTACATCAGCAATTGTTGAAGAAGATGCTTTGTCTTTGGTTGCATAGGTATAATTATAATATCCTTGTTTAAGCAGCAAGGTTTTTTCATAGACTCCTTTGTCGGCATTGAACTGCATGAAGGCATCGTTTGTAAGATGATTGCCGGTTATCTCACCTAAAATACATACTTCTTTTCCTTCGATGGGTTGGTGATTTTCGGGTACAAAGGTGAAGTGTACATTGGCATAATCGCTTTGCCACCAAGGATTTAATGACTCAGTTAGACTAATATCTTCCCATCCATTGTAATCTTTTATATAAAAATAACCTTGCCTTGCCCGAACACCATCGGGCATTAGATAGACTTCGGAGGGCTGAGTAGTATGGTCTATTTTAGCTACCCGTTCGCTTTGGTACCTAAAACTACGCAAATCAGCCCATCGGTATTCTTTACCACCTGGAAATAAGCAATCCTCCTCTCCATTATATTCTAAAATATTATTGCGTACAAACACAGGCTGAATATTCCTAATGGCATTATCCCAACGATAATTTTGCAACACAACTACCGATATTTGCTGTTGTGGGTTCATAGGGTTTAGTGCAGAAGCATTTACGCTAAACTGCACTTTTTGATGTGTATTGTACAATTGATTATTATAAGGCTGTAAAACGTTCCCTCCAACGGAAGCCTTATTGCCTAATACAAAAAAACGTTTCGTAAAAGCAAGCTTAGACGTGTCTCCATCTAAAAATACCTTAAATAAATAATTACCACTTTTAACAGGAATACAAGTAGACTCAGGTAACAAAACCTGATAATGTATATACTTTGATAAGGTTACCGATGAAGGGCGATATTGAAATATTTGTTGATTTTGATAACCCTTCAAATAATCAAAAGGGCTTAAATCTGCTTCACTCCAGTCGGCATTGCAGAGCTGAAAAGTATAATAATAGTTTTTTACATAACCATCCATATCATCAAAATGGAGTTCTACCCTATCATCTGAGTATAATTTAATGATAGGTATACTTTCCTGGTTATTTTGTTGAAACAATTTAACTGTTTTAATATTATCCATATAAATAACATCGGGCTCGCGTTGCGCAGCCGCTGTTAGATAGAACAATAAAAAAAGTGCATATAAGGGTTTCATTCTAAGTGTTTATGAAAAGTGATGAAGTATGGTATTTGATGATTTGCCAAGAATTGCTTTTGCTGTATTCAAAGCTTGCATGTAGTTTTGAATAAAACAAATATTTATTTTTTGAACCTTGCTTTTAATATTGCCCGAAGGATTGCTTTTAACAAACAAAAGTCTGTTTCGAGATTCATCATAAGATTATCTGCTGCTGCTACAGCGCTAAGTGTGATGACGATGATTATTACTTTGTCGTTTGTAAATGGCTTTCAGCAAACAGTATCACAAAAGGTATTTAGCTTTTGGGGGCATATTCGCGTGCAGCATTATGAGGAAGGCAAAGTACTTGTTGCGGAAGAATCACCCATTTTAAAAAATGACACTGTTGAGGCTATCATCAAACAACAAAAGGGTATTGCACAAATACAGGTATTCGCAACCAAGAGTGCGGTGCTCGAAAAGAATAAAGAAATTGAAGGAATCTTATTTAAAGGCGTTGATCCAGCATACGATAGCCTTAGATTAAAACAATTTATTAAAGAAGGAAGATGGCTACAATTTAACGACAGCAATTATAACAAAGAAATAATTGTGTCGGCGCCCATCGCCAACTCGCTAAAATTGCATGTAAGTGATACGGTAAGAATTACCTTTATTTCTCAAGACTTAGGTAAAATCACTTATCGTAAACTATTAGTAGTAGGCATTTATAAAACAGGTATTGAAGAGTACGATAAACTGTTTGCAATTGGAGATATTCGCCTCATTAGACGTATTAACGATTGGCAACCAAACGAAATAGGTGGCTATGAACTGTTTGTAAATGACTACACAAAGATGGATACCATCAACGCTCAGTTATGGGACAAGCTTCCTAATATTTGGATTAGCAAAACCATACGAGACGTATATCCCAATATTTTTGATTGGCTAAACATTCAAGATGTTAACCGCAATGTCATCTTCATTGTAATGGCGATTGTTGCAGTCATCAACTTAATCACCTGCCTACTGATATTGGTATTAGAGCGAACAAGCATGGTGGGTATATTAAAAGCTATTGGTGCCAACGACTGGAATATTCAAAAAATATTCTTATACCACGCATCCTTCATAACTATTACCGGTATTGGTATCGGGCTTATACTAGGCCTACTTGTTTGTTTTCTACAACAACAGTTTGGATTTATTAGATTGGACGAAACAAATTATTATGTGTCTACAGCCCCCATTCAAATTATTTGGTGGCAAATAGCAGCCATATGTGTGAGCACAACCTTGGTCTGTTTTGTTTCGCTAATATTACCTACTTTCTTGGTAAAGAATATTAATCCAGTTAAATCAATTCAGTTTAGATAGCCAACACCTCCCCAAAAAATCTGTATTAATCGTTACAAAATGATGATTAGATAGCATTTTTTTACATCACTATACTGTAAAAACCCTTGTTCTTAAAGTTACAGTTATAATAAATGCGATAAGATAATACCTGTTGCTACTGCTGCATTTAATGATTCTGCTCCTCCTCTTTTTGGGATAGTAATTGGATGTGAAACATATTTTAGCAGCTCACTGCGGATACCTTTTCCTTCATTGCCAATTAATAGCAGCCCTTCGTTGGGCTTTGACAGTTGATATACGCTCTCTCCATCCAATAATGCTCCAAACAAGGGTATGGAAGTATTGCTAAGCATTTCATTCAAATCAACATACCATAGTTTTGTTCTAACAAAACTACCCATGGTACTTTGAATAACTTTGGGATTATATAACTCTACAGTATCATCACTACAAATAATTTGCTCAATACCAAACCAGTCAGCAATACGAATAATGGTTCCCAAATTACCCGGATCTTGGATACCATCTAATACTAAACTTATTTTTTTTTGCAGCAAAGGGCTTGTAATTTGCCGTTGCTGTTCTACCACTGCCAAGACTTGATTGGCTGTTTGCAAAGCAGAAATGCGCTCTAATTCCTGTTCGGTTACTATGGAGATCTCAATGGTACTATTGGAATGTTTATTGGCCCATTCCTGTAAAGCATATATCTTTCTTATCACAAAGTCGCTTTGCAATAATTCGTCTATTATCTTTGGTCCTTCTGCAATAAAGATAGCTTCTTCCTGCCTATTTTTTTTGTGGCATAAAGATTGAATATATTTGAGCTCATTCTTACTGACCATAGTTATGAAATTTTTAAGCAAACCCTTTTCTTTTTACCTACTAATGTTATTGATATTGGTTTGCACTTTTTCGTCCTGCACCGAAAATAAGGTGTTACTCATTTTTAATCGTACAAAAGTTAAAAACCCACCCCTCAATAAACCGTTTATATATAATACCAAAATTATAGTAAATGGTAACATTACCAAAGATGAGAAAAAAAGGCTAACAGTAGACTTAGATAATTATTGGGATGATAGTTTAAAGGTCGCCAAACTTCAAAAAGCTTATTTTTTTTATACCATTAAAGACCCTGCGGTATTCGATAGCAATAATATTATACGTACTAAAAGAATAATGAATGCCTACTTAAATTCGAAAGGTTACTATTATGCCAGTTTCAAAGACTCTGTTCCAAAATTTGATACCCTTAAGGGAAGCCTAGGATTATGGAATCTTATTTTAAACAGTCATAAAACACTCAGCAATCAAATCCGAGCTAGCGTTATTATGACCATCAACACTGGAAAAAGCATTACGATCAATTCGATTGCTTATGATTTAGTAGACTCATTACATAATAGTCCTAAAGACACAGTGCTTCAAGAATTAACCCTCCAAAACAAACATGCTAGCTTATTAAAAAACGGATTACCTTATACAAAAGAAATAATATCGAATGAACTTGACAGATTAGTAACCTTATACCGACAAAATGGTTACTACAAATTTACTCGTGATAATATTTATGCTCTAGTAGATACCACTGACCAAAAATTACTCACCATTACATTCGATCCGTTTGAACAAGCAAAACTTGTATTGGAAGCAGCAAAAAACAGAAGAGAAAACCCACAATGGAATATCTCGCTGAAACAGAGAGCCAATAACGACAGCTTAAAACTTAACAGATTTTATATTAATAAAATCCATTACTATCCCGAAACAGGATTAACCGATATTTCGGACAGTCTCATATACCAAAATAATTTTAAGAAGCAATATCCAAGAACAAACAAAAATTCTATTTTATATTATACCGAAGGTAAGTTTAAAATTAAGCCATTACTTGAACATACTACATTAATTAAACACGACAGTCTATACAATGAAAGCCGATATTTTAAATCGATTAATGCCCTTAGCCAGATAGGCGCATGGCAACAAGTTGATGGCAAAGTAGTAACTACTGCAAAGGATTCTTTAGACCTTTACTTTTTTTTGGTACCTGCACCAAAGCAAAATTTCACAGTAAACTTAGAAACTAGTATTAATACTGGTGGCGATATTGCAACAGGAAGTAATTTGTATGGCCTTTCAACCAACTTTAGTTATCTCAATCGAAATATTTGGAAACAAACTGCACAATCGCTTACAAGCCTTCGAGCTGGCATTGAAATTAACACCCAAAAAATAAAAGCCGACACCGGAAGATCTTTCCAATTAAGCTTAAGCCAAAGTTATAGCTTCCCCAAATTTATTGTCCCTATAAGCAGATGGGCGTATCTAAATAAGTTCGAGAATAAACAAACTATCATTACGGCAAATGCATCTTATACCGACCGAAAGTATTATTATTTACTTAGAAACTTATCGGCCAACCTTGGCTATCAAGGTGTCAAAGATAATATTCTAGTTCTCTTTAAACCTTTAAATGTTGAACTCTACAAGGTTGATACTTTAGATGGATTAATCAACTTATTTAGAGACAATCCTTTCTTGCGAAATTCCTTCCGTGATGGAAATGTAGTAGGTGCTAACTTATCGCTTAGTAGAGTCTTTAACCGAAAACTAGATAATAAACAACAACCTAGAGAAAGCCATTTTGTTCGTCTAGCATTGGAAGAATCAGGTATTTTATTCCCTTTCATTAACCTTGGGAATAAGGTTTTTGATTATGTGAAATTAGAATCCGATTATCGTTTTGTACATAAATACAGAAAAAGTGAATTGGCTTCTCGATTTTATATTGGTACAATCATTCCCAAAGCTGGAGAATCTACTCCGATTGTAAAACAGTTTTTCTTAGGCGGCCCCAACAGTATGCGCGCTTGGGGTATGAGACAGCTAGGACTTGGTTCCTCTATTACTTCTGACACCAGCACTTCGGGATATACCGATCGCTATGGTGATTTTGCTATGGAAGGCAATCTAGAATACCGTTTCAACATCTGGGACTTTGGCTTTGTAAAAATTGGAAGCGCCTTTTATACCGATATTGGTAATTTATGGAGTATCAGAAAAGATCCTGCTAATGTTAATGGTGAAATTTCTTTGCCTCGTTTCGGAAAAGATCTTGCAATTGGTGTAGGCACAGGATTAAGATTCGATTTATCTTCTTACCTTATTATTCGTTTAGATTTTGCTTATAAAGTAAAAGACCCTGCAAGGCAGAGTAATAATGGATGGATGAGCCTGAAAAACTTTAACTGGACCGATATTCGACAAAATGGACAGCAGATTCAGAATTGTGCATTCCAATTTGGCATTGGTCTTCCATTCTAATTATATTTGACGCTTGTTGAGTGAAGCATTCAAAGATATAAGTTATGCTTTTATTCATGTATTGCAGCAATATTTATATACCCCGCTCCATTTAAATGAAGCTCTATTTACTTATGGTTTTAAGTATTTCATGTAAAAGCTACCCCCTATTTTAGGACCCATTATTGATTTTCTGTTTTAATTTTTTTTACTTTCAAGATATCTTGATCTGTAGCATCCCCCTGTTCCTGCAACTTACCAAAGGCTGCTGCGCTAGCATAGTTGAGTAATTCTTGCGGCATATGTTTATTATATAACCCATAAATTAATCCTGCCATAAAACAATCCCCACTACCACTTCTATCAATCACCCCTTTAGTAGTAAACTCCGGCGAATGATATTGTTTACCATCCATCTCTAAACTGGTATAGTACAATAGTTGATCTGCATCACTGTCAAAGCGAAAGGTATTAGCCACTACTGCACATTTTGGAAACTTTTGCATAATTTCCATGGAAGTTAAATGGGCATGCTCTAGATAAGCCTGTTTTGATTTTTTATCATGAATAGCTGCATCAATACTAGTACCAAGCAATGTATTTGCACTCCAAATATTGCCCATAATTACATGGCAATAATTGACCAGTTCGGGCATAATTTCTATGGGTTGTTTCCCATATTTCCATAACCGTGAACGGTAATTTAAATCAACAGAAATGGTAATCTTTTTTCTGGATGCGGCTTCCAATGCTTCTAAACAAACGTCGGCAACGTTAGCATTTAATGCGGGGCTAATAGCCGAAAAATTAAACCACTCTACATCGCGTAAAACACGATCCCAATCAATCATTCCTCGCCTTAGTTCGGAGAAAGAAGTATGATCTCGGTCGTATACCATACTACCCTTTAAATCGGCACCACGTTCTAGATAATAAACACCGATTCTATTACCCGCTAATAAAATAGAAGAAGTATAAATACCCTTATATTCTAGATAGTCTATTACATGATGGGTCATGAAATTATCAGGCAAAGCCGTGCAATATTTAACAGGCACATTCCAGCCGGCAAGTGCAGTCGCTACATTAGCTTCTGCTCCTCCCATGTATAAAATCATGGGTTGTTTATCTACTATTTCATCTTCATTGGGTGCGGGCGAAATGCGTAATAGTAATTCGCCAAAGCACAATACTTTCTTGCCCATGTACACTATTATTTTATTAAATCAAATGCTCAATTAGTCAAAAATAAAATATTCAATAGTTACCGAGTAGCCTAAAATTCTTGATTCATAGAAATATACAAATTTCAAAAAAGTAAGTGAGTCCCTATCAGGTTCGCTGGGATACTTACAAATCGTTAATTGGCATAAACTTAGGGACTAACAATTTCATCATTGACCAGGCAATAAGGTAAGAGAGTGCACAAATAGCAAACATAATCATATATGCATTTCCTAATTCTGGCTGCACGGTTGCTTTTTGGATAGCAAAAAGTGTATCCCAATCTGATTGCCCTATTATAGCTATAATTTTTTTTGCACTATCTTTTGATAAATCAATTAAAGAAACATGATTTAGATCAATATATTTCCCGTCTTTATTTAATAAATGCAAGCTTTGAACTTTCTGAACCATGAGTTCCATATTTTGCATTTTAGCCTGCATCCAGGCTTCACTGATACCTTTATAACGATAAAAATCGTTGATTCTGCCTGACAGTTGTTGCATCAGTACACCGCCAATACCACCAGCCATTGCACCGATACCCGTAACAGAGGCTACTGCCTTTTTAGGAAACATATCAGATACAGTCGTAAATAAATTTGCTGACCAAGCTTGGTGTGCGGCAGCTCCAATACAAATAACAATAACAGCGAAATACATTGCATTTGAATGAAAGCGTTCAACATTACCAAAGAACTGGGTAGTCAGAACTAGCAACGGTACCACGGCAATCATTAACATAGCAGTCATTCTTGCCTTATATACTTTCATGCCCTTATTAATCATAACCATGGGTATACTACCTCCATATACACTACCAATAATGGCAACGCCATATACAATAAAGGAGGGCCATTTGGTTTGATCGTTCGACATGCCAAATTGCTTAATCAAGTAATCGGGTAACCAGAAGAGATAGAACCACCAAACACCATCGGTCATAAACTTACCAAAGAAGAAGGCCCAAGTTTGACGGTAGCCCAATAATTTACCCCAAGCAACCTTAACCTTAGGTTCGGCCGACACATTTTGATCAGTAGCATCATCACTATGAATATAATCAAATTCGGCTTTTGATAAACGCTTTTGTTTAGCAGGTGTATCGTATAGCCAAAACCAAAATATCAACCAAATAAAACCAATAGCACCCGTAATCATGAAAGCCATTTTCCACCCTAATTCAGTACCAAAAAACAATAAGCACCATGGAACAAATAAAGCTGAAATCATCGCTCCAATATTGGAACCACTATTAAATATTCCAGTTGCCAAAGCACGTTCTTTTTTGGGGAACCATTCTGCAACTGTTTTAATAGATGCCGGAAAGTTGCCCGCCTCGCCAATACCAAATAAACTACGAATAATAATGTGAACCGATAATGCAGCACTTGCAAATGCATTCATCATTCCAAAGAATGACCAAATGATCAAAGAAAATGCGAGTCCTAACTTAGTGCCTATTTTATCGATTACCCATCCAGCCAATATGGTCATTGAGGCATAAAAAGCCGTAAAGAAAGAGGTCAAATTCGAATAATCGGTATCGCTCCAATTAAATCCATCGGGAGAACAAAAATACTTTTTCAAATAAGTAATCACCTGACGATCCATGTAATTGATGGTTGTTGCGAATAGTAGTAAGGAAATGATTACCCACCTGTATTTCCCAATTTTTGTTTCATTCATAAGTGTAAGCAATTGAATAAGCCGTTAGTAAATAAGTTTAAAATTAAATTAAACTCCGCTAAAGATAGAGAAACCTCCATCAACATTAATAGTTGTTCCTGTAACAAATGAGCTAGCATCACTTAATAACCAAACAAGGGCCCCCTTTAATTCATCGGCATTACCAAATCGTTTAAATGGTGTTTGGTTAATCACTAGATTACCTCGTTCCGTATATCCTCCTTCTTTTTTTGTAAGCAGATCTCGATTTTGTTCTGTAATAAAGAAGCCAGGGGCTATGGAGTTCATTCTAATACAATCGCCATAACGTTTAGCAAGTTCTACAGCAAACCATTGATTGTAACAATCAATACCAGCTTTGCCCATACTATAGCCCAATACCTTGGTAACAGCGCGTTGTGAAGCCATAGAAGCTATATTTACAATGCTACCATTCCCGTTTTTTGCAATTGCTTCACCAAATATTTGTGTAGGAATGATGGTCCCCCATAAATTAATATCTACGGCTTTTCGCATTGCCTCGATATTCATTTCAAATAAATTATGCTCATTTTGGACAACCGCTTCGGGTATATTTCCACCTGCACCATTGACCAATCCATCAATCTTTCCAAATTTATCTAGGACCTGTTGTTTTGCAACCTGCAGTTGTTGTTCATTTAAGGCATCGGCTATTAAGGCAATGGCCTTTCCACCACTATTCATTACTTCCTGAGCGCGCTGTTCAGCCACCTCTTTTTTACGGCCCATGATGCCCACAGTACCACCGGCTTCTACGATAGCCTCTATAAAAGCATTACCCAATACTCCTGTTCCACCAGTAACAATAATTACTTTTCCTTCAAGACTATATTTTTCAATAATACCCATTAGCTTATTTTTCTGTTAGTTTATAATAATTTAGAAATGGGTGCTGGATCCATATCGGTAAATTGTTTATTCTCGCCAGCCATTGCCCAAATAAAGCTGTAATTACTGGTTCCGCAACCGAAGTGAACACTCCAGCTTGGTGATACAATTGCTTCGTTGTTATTTACCAACAAGTGCCTTGTTTGTTGTGGTTCGCCCATAAAATGAAAGAGGCGAGTTTCTGGTGCTAGGTCAAAATAAAAATATATTTCGCATCTTCTGTCATGTGTATGTGGAGGTACACTATTCCAAACGCTGCCGGCTTTAATTTTTGTAATTCCCATTACTAGCTGACAACTTTGTATACCCCCATCATGAATATATTGTGATAAGACTCTTTCATTAGCAGTAGCAGTGCTTCCCAAGTTTAGATGTGTAGCATCTGCACTTTTCATAAATGTTGTAGGAAAGCTTTGATGTGCAGGAGCAGACAATAAATAAAATAAGGCAGGCTTAGTGGCTTTTGTACTTTTAAAACTAACGTTCTTTACCCCCTTACCAATATATAAACAATCTTCTTTAGCGAGTTTATATGCTTTTTTATCAACAATAATGGTTCCTTCGCCGCCAACATTAATAATACCTATTTCTCTTCTTTCTAAAAAATAGTCACTTTTTAAATTTTCATAAGTAGGTAAAGTTAATGTTTTTGAAACCGGTTTCGCCAAGCCAGCAATCATTCGATCGTAATGCGTATAGTTCAGTTCAATACTATCTTTTTTTTCTAGACCATTCAACAAAAAATTATCTCTTGTTTGCTCGGTATTGTATCTTTTAAAATCTTCAAAGTGAACAGCATGAATGGTTTTAAGGTTTAAAGTTTTCATAACGGCTTTTAATTAATAATATAATAAATACAAATATTTCCTAGGCACTGCCAATACATAACAATAATTGTGTAAGTTGAGTAAAATAGGGCTAATTTCAATCAATAACTAGAACCTTTTTTACGGAAACGTTTCCGAGTTAGTATTAATTGTTTTTATTTCACTTTATGTCAAAAGTAGATATTAGAAGATTAGCAGAAGAACTAGGGATATCACCTTCTACAGTTTCCAGATCACTTCGTGATAGTCATGAGATCAGTGAAAGTACAAAGAACCGTGTACGCGCATTAGCGGCAGCGTTAGATTACCAGCCACATCCCTATGCAAGTGGTTTACGCAAGCACAAGAGTAAGACGATTGCGGTGGTAGTTCCGGAGGTAGCCAATAATTTTTTTTCGCGTGTATTCAGCGGTATTGAATCCATTACACTCGCAAACAATTATCATGTGCTTATTTATTTAACACATGAAAGTTATGAGAAGGAAGTAAGTTTTATACATCACCTAAAGAACGGCAGAGTAGATGGCGTTATTATGTCATTGTCTTCCCATACCAAGAACTTTGATCATATTTTATCGTTGCAAGCAGCCGATATACCTGTTATTTTTTTTGATCGTATTTGCGAAGAAATAGATACTGCCAAAATCACTACCAATGATTTTGAGAGCAGTTATGCTGCAACCAACTTACTCATACATAGTGGATGTAAAAGAATCGCACACCTTACTACCTCCTTGCATTTAACCACTACTCAAAAGCGCAGGGATGGTTATTTAGCAGCCTGCAGAGAATCGAATTTGCCTATTGAACCCGAGCTATTGATACATGAAAATACCGAGGAAGAAACCGAAAAAAAATTAACTGCATTGCTTAGCAGTGAGCATGGTGCGGATGGTGTTTTTGCAGCGGTTGAAAAGTTATCGCTTATAACGTATAAAGTAAGTAAGGTGCTGAACATAGCTATCCCTGATCAATTAAAGCTGATTGCTTTTGCCAATACCGAATCGGCGAATTATTTCAGCCCATCGCTTACCACTATTGTACAGCCAGCATTTGAGATTGGTAGAGAGGCAGCGAGTATATTAATGAATCATTTAGAGAAGAAGCGGTTACCCATCCCCAATTCGATTATTCCGATTGCCGCAACAATTATTGAAAGAGATTCTACCAAGTCATAGCAACAAAAACCCCGCTCATAAGAGCGGGGTTTAAACATTTTTGAAGTAGTGAATTATTTAACTTCAACTTCAGCACCAGCTTCTTTAAGCTTAGCTGCTAATTCATCAGCTTCTGCTTTAGATACGCCTTCTTTAACTGCTTTAGGAGCGCTATCAACTAAATCTTTAGCTTCTTTCAAGCCAAGACCAGTTAATTCTTTAACTATTTTAACAACAGTTAGTTTGCTAGCACCACCGCTAACCAAGATCACATCGAAAGATGTTTGTTCAGCAGCAGCAGCAGCTCCACCGCCATCACCACCAGCAGCAACAACCACTGCAGCAGCAGCTGGTTCGATGCCATATTCACTCTTTAATACATCTGCTAACTCTTGTACTTCTTTTACTGTTAAGCCAACTAATTGTTCGGCTAATGCTTTTACGTCTGCCATATTTGTTAAATTTTTTCCGCCTTCTATTCCTTAATGGATCCGGCGGAGGTTTAAAAAAATTTGCCTTTATTAACCCTCAGGCCTGGGCTTTTTTATTGATTGAGATTGAATCTGCCATTATTCTGCAGCAGCAGCGGGTTCTTCAACAACAACAGCTGCAGCTTGTTCTTCAACAATACCGGAAGCTTGCTTTTCGTGGTGGTGTAATAAACCAGCCAATACACGTTTAGCAGGCGACTGCAATAAGCCAATTACCTCACCAATCAATTCGTTCTTAGTCTTGATTTTTGTAAGGGTGCTTAGTTGATTATCACCGCTATAAATATCTCCATTAATGAAAGCCGCTTTCAATACTGGTTTATCACCATTATTTGATTTACGGAATGAAGAGATAATTAAAGCTGGATCTTTAGGATTTTCGGAAAACAATAAGGCGGTAACATTATGAAGTGATTCATAAACACCTGCATATTTTTCTGCGTCTAAACTTTCTAAAGCTTTTTTAATCAAAGTGTTTTTAGCCACTTTCATTTCTACTTGCTTATCAAAACAAGCACGGCGTAAATTACCTACTTGTGCTACTGTTAAAGATTCAGTATCTGTAACGTAAAAATTATCGTATTGTGAGAATTTCTCCTTGAGAACTTCGATCACTTCTTTTTTTTGTTCTTTAGTCATAACTAAACTTTTAAAAACCCGGGTCACTTTCCAAACAAATTGGAATCACCAGGATTTAGTTTGATATTGATTTAGTGTCTAATGTAATACCTGGACTCATGCTAGTAGCCATACTTACAGCTTTAAGGTAAGTACCTTTGGCAGAAGATGGTTTTAACTTAAGAATTGCGTTCAGGAGTTCTGTACTGTTTTCAGCAATTTTATCGGGAGCGAATGAAATACGTCCAATAGAAGCATGAACAATACCTGCTTTATCTACTTTAAAAGCAATTTTACCACCCTTTACTTCATTAACAGCAGCAGCAACATCGTTAGTTACGGTACCTGTTTTAGGATTGGGCATTAAGTTACGAGGTCCTAATACTTTACCTAATTTACCAATTTTAGGCATTACAGAAGGAGTAGCGATGATGACATCTATATCTACCCATCCGCCTTCAATTTTGGCAATTAAGTCGTCTAGTCCAACAAAATCAGCACCCGCTTCTTTTGCAGCAGCCTCTTTATCGGGCGTACAAAGAACCAATACTTTTTTTGTTTTACCGGTACCATGTGGTAAGCTTACGGTACCACGTACTTGTTGATCAGCTTTTTTAGGATCAACACCTAAACGAATATGTAAATCAACAGAACTATCAAATTTAGTACAGTTAATTTCTTTTACTAATGAAGAAGCTTCTTTCAGGGAATAAATTTTTTTCTTATCCACCTTAGCTTCAGCTATTTTTCTGGTTTTAGTCAGCGACATTGTCTAAAATTTTATTAAGGTGAATAAATTAATTTTCCCAAGGGGCTTTACCTTCAACTACTAAGCCCATACTGCGTGCAGTACCAGCCACCATGCTCATTGCACTGTTAATAGTAAAGCAATTTAAATCGGGCATTTTATCTTTAGCAATTGCTTCGATTTGTTCCCAATTTACTTTACCGTTTTTAATACGGTTAGGTTCTTTACTACCTTTTTGAATTTTTGCGGCTTCCATTAATTGAATAGAGGCTGGAGCAGTTTTAATAACAAAGTCGAATGACTTGTCGGTATAAACTGTAATTAGTACCGGTACTACCTTTCCTAATTTGTCTTGAGTTCTTGCATTGAATTGTTTGCAGAACTCCATAATGTTAACACCCTTTGAACCGAGTGCAGGGCCTACAGGAGGAGCAGGATTGGCTTGACCGCCTTTCACTTGCAGCTTCACAAAGCCGGAGATTTCTTTTGCCATTGTTTACGATTTAATTGGTTTTAGCGTTTCGAAAACGATCGAAACTCCCAAGATCAATCATTCTTTTATTTCTAAAGAACTTTTTGGGACGGCAAAGGTAAGCCAAATATCTTAAATAACAAAGTATAGAAAAAGAAAAATCCCGCCTTTTTTGAAGCGGGATCTCAGTTGATAAAAAGTAGTTTAGGCTATCTTTTCAACCTGCATATAATTCAATTCTACAGGTGTAGAGCGTCCAAATATTTTTACGGTTACTTTTAATTTTTTCTTTTCATCGTTAACTTCTTCAATTACACCATTAAAGTCGTTAAATGGTCCTTCAATGATTTTTACAGTTTCACCAACAATGAATGGTTCACTGATAGAAACACCCTGATCGTTCATCTCATCTACCTTACCCAACATTTTATTTACTTCGCTTTTGCGCAAGGAGATAATATTTCCTTTAGATCCTTTTCCATCGGTCAAGAAGTGCATAACGTTACTGATATTGCTGATATGTTGAACAATATCATCGCTAAGTTTACCATCTAATACTTCCATCATTACGTAGCCAGGGAAGTAATTTTTTTCGCGCATTACCTTTTTACCATTCTGTACTTTGTACACTTTCTCCATGGGTAAAAAAATCTGCTTAATTAATTCGGTCCAACCGTTACGTTGAATATCCTTATCTAAATATTCTTTCACCTTTCTTTCTTTACCACTAACCACACGCAACACATACCATTTTGTTTCGGGTTGTGCAGCAGTGATGGCATCTATAACTTCTGTAGAAATTTCCATAACTCAGTTACTACTTAAAAAGTGAATAAATCATTTTTAGTAATTGGTTACTACTAAAATCCATCACCCAAACCATGGCGGTGATGATGATAGTAGCTACTAGCACAATTACAGTACTTTGCTGCAACTGTAACCATGTAGGCCAGCTTACTTTTTCCACCAATTCTTGGTAGCTCTCTTTGAAATAGGTCGAAATTTTGTTCATTTTATTTGCTTTATGGTCTAGAAGTATAGGCTACTAAAATAGTCTATCTACTACTAAACCGGTAAACATTACTTCGCACGGGCACTAGGATTCGAACCCAGATCAAAGGTTTTGGAGACCCGTATGCTACCGTTGCACCATGCCCGTAGAAAACCAAAAGCTACCCCGAACGAATTCGGGACAGCTTTTAGAAATATGTTGCAAACTTACAAAAAATTTGCTTGCAAAACCGTTTTGCTAAAAGCTAGCTAACAGTTCTTATTTAACTATTTCAGTAACCTGACCAGCACCTACTGTACGTCCACCTTCACGAATTGCAAATTTCAAACCTTTTTCCATTGCAATTGGCTGAATCAACTTTACAGAAATACTTACGTTATCACCAGGCATTACCATTTCGGTTCCTTCTGGTAAAACAACTTCACCAGTTACGTCGGTTGTACGGAAGTAGAACTGAGGACGATATTTGTTGAAGAATGGCGTATGACGTCCACCTTCATCTTTGCTAAGTACGTATACTTCACCCTTGAATTCAGTGTGCGGTGTAATAGATTTAGGAGCACAGATAACCATACCACGACGGATTTGGCTCTTTTCAATACCACGTAATAATAAACCTGCATTATCACCAGCTTCACCGCGATCCAATAATTTCTTAAACATTTCCACACCTGTAACAGTTGAGTTTAATGGAGCTTCCATCAAACCTACGATTTCTACAGCTTCTCCTACTTTAATCACACCACGTTCGATACGACCAGTAGCAACAGTTCCACGACCAGTGATAGAGAATACATCTTCTACACTCATCAAGAATGCTTGATCAACCGGACGAGGAGGTAATGGAATGTAAGAATCAACTGCTTCCATTAATTCGTCTATTTTAGCAATCCATTTTGGATCTTCTGCTAAAGCTCCTGTTGCAGAACCTTGTATAATCGGAGTATTATCGCCATCGAAACCGTTCTTGGTTAACAATTCACGGATTTCCATTTCTACTAATTCTAATAATTCTGGATCTTCCACTAGGTCTACCTTGTTCATAAACACAACCATACGAGGAACACCTACCTGACGAGCCAAAAGAATATGCTCTCTAGTTTGAGGCATCGGACCATCAGTAGCGGCAACTACTAGTATAGCACCATCCATCTGAGCAGCACCAGTAATCATGTTTTTCACGTAATCGGCGTGACCAGGACAGTCAACGTGCGCATAGTGACGATTTGCTGTTTGATATTCAACGTGAGCAGTATTGATTGTAATACCACGCTCTTTTTCTTCGGGCGCACCATCAATTTCGTCATATTTTTTAGCCACATTACCCATACCTTTTTTAGATAGGATCATTGTTATGGCTGCAGTCAAGGTTGTTTTACCATGATCCACGTGACCAATTGTTCCAACGTTTACGTGGGGTTTATCCCTCATGAAACTTTCTTTTGCCATTTTATTTGTTTTTAGTTGTGTTTTAAAATTTAAGTCTTTAACCTGCGTTAAAGGCTATTGTTTTTATTTTAGGTGCTTCGCAAAGAAACTGCAATTTAGTAACTGTTGCAATGCACTGTTAATCTTTTTTCAAAAACAATTGAGCCGTTTGTGAGAATCGAACTCACGACCTCTTCCCTACCAAGGAAGTGCTCTACCCCTGAGCTAAAACGGCTTGTCATTTTTTTTTTGACAGTTGACCGTTGTTCTTAGCTGGCAGTAAAGGTTCCTGTCGCCGTCATCTATCTCCTGTCATCACTTCATCCAAAGAGCGGAAGACCAGGCTCGAACTGGCCACCTATAGCTTGGAAGGCTATCGCTCTACCAAATGAGCTACTTCCGCTAAAAAATTAATAACCGATCATTATTAATTAAAAATCTGTGGGCAGAGTAGGGTTCGAACCTACGTACTCGTGAGAGAACAGATTTACAGTCTGTCGCCTTTAACCACTCGGCCATCTGCCCATATCCACTGAGCCGAAGAAGGGAGTCGAACCCGCGACCTGCTGATTACAAATCAGCTGCTCTACCAACTGAGCTACTTCGGCTTAAAATAAGAACTACCCTGTTTTTAGGGATGGCAAAGGTAATGGAAAACTTATTTCAACAAAATTCTTAAAAAAAAAAATTTGCAGTAATTTTAAAACTAGTCCCAAAATACTTTTGAAAGCTTTACTAGCAAAGGATTTGATTATTTTTATAAAACTAAAATTAATCAAATAAATTTCTGTCCTGTTCGCCAATAGGAAGCCGTTTTCCTAATTATTGGGAATTATGAGCCCTATTTTACGAAATTTCTGTTAACTGCCTAGCCGTAAACAAGTTGATTTATCATCCCCCTCTATCCCATTAAAAAGGCAGTCGTTGGTTGACTGCCTTTATGATTTATCATCTTATTGATTAAGAGCGAGATACAAAATGTTCCTCTCGCTCATGGTCTTTTTCGTAGGCCTTAATAATAGCTTTCACCAATTTATGTCGTACCACATCTTCTTCATTCAATGCAATATGTGCAATGCCTTCGATATTATCTAGGATGCGTATTGCTTTATCTAATCCACTACGCATATTACGTGGTAAGTCTATTTGTGTGGGATCGCCTGTAATAATTGCTTTGGCATTGGCACCAATACGTGTTAAAAACATTTTTAATTGAAGATCATTGGTATTCTGTGCTTCATCTAAGATAATGAAGGCATTGTCTAAGGTTCTGCCTCGCATATATGCCAAAGGGGCAATTTCAATGGTGCGGGTGGTCATATAATATCCTAACTTATCGGCAGGAATCATATCATCCAATGCATCGTATAAAGGACGTAGATAAGGATCAATCTTTTCTTTCAAATCGCCGGGCAGAAATCCTAAACTCTCTCCCGCCTCAACAGCAGGCCTCGTAAGAATAATTTTTTTGACCATCTTATTTTTCAAAGCTCTTACAGCCAGTGCAACAGCTGTATAGGTTTTCCCTGTACCCGCTGGACCAATAGCAAACACAATATCATTCCGATCTGCTGCCTGAACCATCTTTTTCTGGTTGGCAGTTCTGGCCCTAACCGTTTTTCCATTAGGCCCAAAAACCAATACATCGTTGGGATTACTGTCTACAAAATTGTCGATCGTTTCGGCATCATCACCTCCCAATATCTGTTCAAAATAATTTTCGCTTAAATGCCCATTGCGCTGAAGGTATTGAAGAATAAGTTCAATTTTTTCTTTTGCAGGTTCAATTTGTTCGGGCGCTCCACTTATTTTAATCTGTGTACCCCTGGATAGAATTTTCAACAAAGGGAATTTTTTCTTGAGTAAGTCTAACTTTCCGTTGTTTACTCCAAAGAATTCTATTGGATTAACGGTTTCGAGATTAATGATTGTTTCTATCAAATTTTTGCCCGTTTAAAATATGAAAATAATAAGGTTCAGGGATGATTCATTTTTCTACTTCAAATTTAATTTTAAACCAGCAATACATCCTAATACATATTATTAACAAGTTGTGGAAAGCTATTTTGAACAATTTGTGTAGCGCTATTTTTTGGCTGATAAAAAAGGGTTAACCACTTGCCTACGCTGGCTATTACTTGGTTAACCCTTTCAAATACAATGCAATTAAAATAACAGAAGCAATTTATAAACTCCAATTAAAGATAACATTGGGTTAACTTTCGAGACAAAATTTGAGCTTTTTCGAGACTTATTCGGGTTAATTGCCTTTGCAAAAGAGATTAACCCGAATAAGTCTCGAAAAAATCTAGAATAAGGTTAAAGTAGTTCATCAATAATAAGCACTTTATAAATACAAGAGGCATGATATCTAAATAAAATTCTTAGCTATCATGCCACAAGATTATGCATAATAAGTTCCTACAATTTTTTTAAAAAAGGTAAGCCAATAAAGCCTTCTCCTTTTTACAGGTTGCAAGGCTAATAAAGGTTAACTACTAGAAAAAACTATAAGGTTTTTAGCTGTTTGATAGTTTGTATAGGATTAGGAGATGCAAATACCGTGCTCCCAGCAACAAGCACATCTGCCCCAGCGCTTAAAATAGCAGCTGCATTGTCGAGGGTAACACCACCGTCTATTTCTATACTTGTACGCACACCACTTTCTTGTATCATTTGTTTAAGTGCAGCTATTTTGTTGAGCGTGTGTAGAATAAATTTCTGTCCCCCAAAACCTGGATTAACGCTCATCAAACAAACCAAATCTAGCTCAGGTAAAATATCGGTTAATAAACTAACAGGCGTATGCGGATTGAGTGCCACACCAGCCTTCATGCCAAGCTCCTTTATTTGTTGAATATTTCTATGCAGATTAGGACAAGCTTCAAGATGTACCGTTAAAATATCGGCACCCGCTTTTTTAAAAGCGGGTGCGAAATTACCCGGTTCTTCAATCATTAAATGAACATCCAATATTTTTGATGTGGCCGAACGAATATGTTCAATAACAGGTAATCCAAAACTTATATTCGGCACAAACCTTCCATCCATAACATCTAAATGAAACCAATCGGCATGGCTTTCGTTCAGCATTTTACATTCGGCTGCTAAGTTTAAAAAATTGGAAGCAAGTAAAGATGGGGCAATGATTGGCATATAAAATTGGATTAAGTTTTTGAGTTGAACCTACGAATGAGGGCGCAAAGTTAAAATATAGATACGAGAAAAAAGACTACTCTAATCGTTTTAATGCAGCTACGGCTTCTTTTAAATTTTTATCTAGCAATAAGGCTGTCTGGTAATTTTTTATAGCATCTGCTTTCTTATTGAGCGCTTCATTGCATTTTGCCTGCCAATAATACGCATCGGCATAGGTATTATTAATACCGGCTGCAAACTGAAAAATTTTCAAAGCCTCTGCAAATTTTTTGTCATCATAATAAATAAATCCCTTCTCCTGATAAGCCTCCATATAGCTATAATTATCGTTGATGCAATAATCAAACATTTGCAGCGCCTTGGCCTTATTGCCAATACGTGCAAAATAAACCCCGGCAATAAAATTACAATGAGCCGAATACTCTCTTCCCAAACGAAGCTCCTGCACACGCTGACAGAGTAACAGTGCATTCTGGTTTTTTGTTTCGGCTAATAAGTTCGCTAAGGCCAATTGTCCATCGGGCGAAGGGTAAACTTTAATTGCCTGATTAAAAGACCAAATGGCATTCAAAGTATCTTTACCATCTTGCTCCAAACATCCCTTTCGATACCAAAAACCATAATTCAAACTGTCGGCAGAAATGAGCGAATCCATTTGTACAATTGCTGCTTTATAATTACCTATACTATCTAAAGCATTCACCAATTGTAAGCGTAATCCAACACTGTCGGGATACTTTGCTACTTGCTGCATTAATGAATTTAGGATAACTGTGTTTTCTTTTATTTTATTACGATCACTATCGAATTTTCGCTCATTTTTACAAGCAACTGTAAAAACGAAAAGTATACCGAATAAGGCTAGCTCTTTCTTCATATAACAAAAATAGAATGGTTTTTCAGGAATGTTGACTTTTTAAACAATTTAATGGACCACAAGCATAAATTTGTATTTTAATTAAGACCATGAAACATTATTTACACTTACTCATTCCCATTGGCTTGATTGCTCTATGCGCTTCGTATACCGGAAAAAATAGATCTATAAGTAGTTTTGACGACACACTACAGTATGCCAATGAAAAGCATTTTAAAAATATACAGCAATTAACCTTTGGTGGCGATAATGCCGAAGGATATTTTAGCCACGATGGCAAATACGTGATTTTTCAGAGAACAAATCCAAAAGAGGGTTTGTATTGCGATCAAATGTTTATTGGTAAACTACCCGAAAAATTGGGTGCCCCCTTTACTTACAAAATGGTAAGTAGTGGTAAGGGAAGAACAACCTGTGGTTACTTTTTACCCGATGGCAAACATATTATTTATGCCTCTACACATTTAGGTGCCGATACCTGTCCGCCAATTCCAGACCGTTCCAAATATGGCAATAAATATATATGGCCCATTTATAGCAGCTATGACATTTTTTTAGCCACCATAGATGGAAAAATCATTAAACAGCTGACCACCACCAAGGGCTACGATGCAGAGGCGACCCTATCGCCCGATGGGAAAAAGATGATATTTACTTCTGTACGAGATGGCGATTTAGATTTATATGTGATGAATTTAACCACTTATCAGGTAAAACGAATTACCCACGAATTGGGCTACGATGGTGGTGCTTGGTTTAGCCCAGACGGTAAAAAAATTGTTTGGCGCGCAAGCAGACCCAAAACCAAAGAAGAGATTGATGAATATAAAGCCCTATTGAAAGAAAACTTAGTGGCTCCCACACATATGGAAGTTTATGTAGCCAATGCCGATGGTAGCAATGCGCACCAAATTACATTTCTAGAACAAGCAAACTGGGCACCCAATTTTACCCCCGACGGAAAACATATTGTTTTTTGTAGTAATCATGAATATGCTAGAGGCTTTCCATTCAATATGTATTTAACCGACATGAATGGCCAAGGATTGGAAAAGATAAGCCGTGACAAGGGTTTTGATGCATTCCCCATGTTTAGCCCCAATGGCAAGAAAATACTTTTTTCTTCGAATAGAAATAACGGTGGTGGACACGATACCAATTTATTTATTGCCGATTGGGTGAATTAAAATATTGTAGGTAAAATATCAGAATGCAGCCTTATCTTGCAGCTTTACACAATAAATTAACCATTTTTGTACTCCTTCATTCATACCATTTCATTTTATTCATCCACCTTAATTTAAAAAAAAATGTACCCCATATTGCTCGGATTACACAGTATACTTCACTGGACGATAGTAATGCTAATGCTCATTAACATTATTAGAAGTTATACCCAAATGAATTTACCTTATACCCAAACTGCCAAAAAGTGGAATCTCCGCTTACTCATTATGGCACATACAAACCTATTGATTGGTTTATATCAATATTTTTTTGGACCAAAAGGGTTTGCCCTTTTCAGCGAAAACGGTGCTGCCGTAGTCATGAAAAACGCTGAGATGCGCTTTTGGGCAGTGGAACATATAACAGGAATGATTCTTGCAGTTGTGCTGATTACTATTTCTAGAAGTATTGCCAAAAAAGATATCGATCCTAGAAAAAAGAATAAAAAATTAGGCTTAATATATATCATCGCTTTTGCCATCATTTTGGCAAGTATCCCATGGCCATTTAGGTTCCAAGGAATTCCATGGTTTAGGGGATTTTAAAAAATACACAGCCTTCAGTTGGAAAAAAGGAAGCTTCGGCTTCCTTTTTTTATAAAAAAACTCTTCCGATTTCCTTTTTTTATACCTTTGTTAACCAGATGGTTAAATTTTATGGTTAATAAAAATAAAGATCAATCCACCGAAGAAAAAATATTGGCTGCCGCAAAAAAAGTATTCATAGAAAAAGGGATGGCCGGTGCTCGAATGCAAGATATTGCCGATGAAGCAGGTATTAACAAGGCCTTATTACATTATTACTTTAGAAGTAAAGAAAAATTATTCCAAGTCATCTTTAAAGCCGCTGCCGGCAATCTTTTTCCACGTATACAGAGTATCCTTACTTCGAACCTTCCCCTATTCGATAAAATAGAACAATTTACAAACGACTATATCGAAATAGTAATTGAAAACCCTTACCTACCTTTATTTGTATTAAATGAGATGAACAAACAACGAGATAATTTCATTGAAAAAATATTTGGTGGAAAACCTCCAGAAATGCACTTATTAGCAGCACAGATCGAAAAGGAAGTTAAAAAAGGAACGATCAAAAAAACGAGCCCCGGGCACCTCATCATTAATATGATTTCGATGTGCATTTTTCCTTTTATTGGAAAACCCATGATTCAAATCATTATGCAGTTAGATGAATTGCAGTTTAGAAACATGATGGAGCAACGAAAAAAATTGGTATCCACATTTATCATTGATTCTATAAAAAAATAAATATTTTATGTGTGTATTAACTAAATGGTTAAAATGTAGATGCTTTAGATTATTCTTTTTTCTATCGCTTTTGTTATTTGAAAATAGGACAACAGCCCAGGTAACTAATCATCTCCGTATCGACGAAGCCTACCTATTAGCTAGGGAAAATTACCCTTCCATAAAACAACGAGATCTTATTACCAAAACAAAGGAGTATTCGGTTTCAAATGCTTCAAAAGGTTACCTACCTAGTTTCGCTATTAATGGTCAAGCCACTTATCAATCAGATGTAACCAATTTCCCATTTACATTACCGATTCCAGGCTTTAAAATGCCAACTTATAGTAAAGACCAGTATAAAATATATGCAGAAGTTGACCAAGTAGTATATGATGGGGGCATCATTAAAAATCAAAAGAAAACTGCAGAAACCAACGAAATAATACAACAGCAAAATCTTGAAATAGAATTATATGCTTTGTATAACCGTGTTAACCAATTATTTTTTGGAATTATTTTAATGGATGAACAAATCAGGCAAAATGAACTGTTGAAGAAAGATATACAAAATGGTATTGATAAATTAAAAGCATTAGTAAGCAATGGCATGGCCTTTAGAAGTAGTGTAGACGAACTTTCTGCACAGTTATTACAAGTAGAACAATCAAAAGTAGAATTAAAAGCAACCAAAACTGCTTATACAGACATGCTAAGCTTTTTTATTAATAAGCCGCTTACAGAAAACAGCACATTGGATAAACCCGCTACACCTAGATTTGAAGAGTCGATTAATCGGCCAGAATTATTATTATACGATTTTCAAAAAAGAAGTTTCGACTTACAAGATGAGTTATTAAAAACGCAATTACGTCCGAAATTAAATTTATTTGTGCAAGGTGGGTATGGTCGTCCAGGATTGAATATGCTCAATAACGACTTTTCGTTCTTCTCTATAGGTGGTCTAAGATTAAACTGGAATCTAGGAAGTTTATATACTTTTCAAAATCAAAAGCATTTAGTAAACATCAATCGTAAAACAGTCGATATACAAAAGGAAACATTTTTGTTTAATACTAGTTTAACACAAAAACAAGAAAATGCGGAGATCAAAAAATATTTGGATCTCCTGAAAAATGATGATGAGATTATTGATTTGAGAAGATCGGTAAAAAATGTAGCCAATGCACAACTGGAAAATGGGGTGATTCATGCACATGATTTTATTGTACAGGTAAATGCAGAAGACGAAGCCCAACAAAATAAGATACTTCATGAAATACAATTACTACAAACACAATACAATTATCAAAACACCATTGGTAATCAAAAAAAATAAATATTAAATAACAGCTAAAAGAATACAAATGAAAATTCGGAGACTATTATACGCCAGCTTATTTGCTAGCAGCCTAACGGGATGCAGCTTTAATACCCAAGTATCTGATGCATCTGGCACTTTCGAGGCCGATGAAGTTATTGTATCGGCCGAAGTACCGGGTAAGATACAATCTTTTAATATCGAGGAGGGATCGCAGCTTACAAAGGATAGTGTAGTAGGCATCATCGATTCTGTGCCACTACAATTACAAAAAGCACAGGTAGAAGCTACTATTGGAACACTGCGAGAAAAGACCATGGATATTCGGCCCCAAATAAAACTACTGATCAATCAAATAAACGTACAAAAAGCACAACTAGACAATGCCGTATATGAAAAAGCACGTATAGAGAGATTGATAAAAGCCGATGCAGCTACCACAAAACAACTTGATGACATAAATATACAAATAGAGGTATTGCAAAAACAAATAGCCGTAACCGAACAACAAATTAAAGTGCAAGAAACTACAACTGGCACCCAAAATGCTTCCATCTTAAGCGAGTATAAACCCTTGCAAAAATCGGTTGCACAGCTAGAGGATCAATTAAAACGAACTAGCATCTTTAATCCCATTAACGGAACGGTTTTAACCAAGTATGCAATGGCTGGCGAAATAACTTCACCAGGCAAAGCTTTATATAAGATTGCCGATTTATCTGTACTAACCTTAAGAGCCTATATTACCGAAACGCAACTTTCAAATGTTAAACTACAACAACCGGTAAAAGTATGGGTAGATAGTGGCGCAAGCAAATTTAGAGAATATACAGGCATCATTACTTGGATATCAGATAAGGCAGAATTTACACCCAAAACCATACAAACAAAAGATGAGCGTGCTAACCTAGTTTATGCGATTAAAGTTCATGTTAAAAATGACGGCTATCTAAAAATTGGGATGTACGGTGAACTAAAGTTCAACTAAGAAATATGCAATCAATAATAGTAGAAAATATTGTAAAAACATATCGAACAAAAAAAACTCTGATTGAGGCCTTAAAAGGCGTTTCGTTCACTGTAAACAAAGAAGAGATATTTGGTCTCATTGGACCTGATGGGGCGGGCAAAACTTCCTTATTTCGCATCTTGACCACACTCCTCATTGCCGATAGCGGTCATGCTAGTGTTGATGGTTTTGAAGTGGTAGCAAACTATACTGCTATCAGAAACCGTGTGGGATATATGCCGGGCAGATTTTCGCTTTACCAAGACTTATCTATTCGTGAAAATTTAGAATTCTTTGCTACGATCTTTAATACTTCCATCGAAGAAAATTACGATTTGATTAAAGATATTTATATACAAATAGAACCCTTTAAAGATCGAAAAGCCGGACAACTCTCTGGAGGCATGAAACAAAAACTGGCATTATGTTGTGCACTAATACATAAACCTACCGTTTTGTTCTTAGATGAACCCACAACAGGTGTAGATGCGGTATCGCGTAAAGAATTTTGGGAAATGTTGCATCAACTAAAAGTGCAAGGGATTACCATACTTGTCTCTACCCCTTATATGGACGAGGCAAGCCTATGCGATCGCGTAGCCTTAATTCAAAAAGGAGAAATATTATCGATCAATACGCCCAAAGGCATTATAGCAGAATTTAAAAAGCCTTTATGGTCGGTTAAAGCTAATGAAATGTATAGACTATTGAATAGTCTGAAAGCCGACCCGTTTATTGAGAGTTGCTACCCCTTTGGGCAATTCCATCATGTAGTATTTAAAAGTCAGGAAAACACAAGAGAGAAATTAACGCAAATAGCCCAAGAAGGTAATTATACCAACTTTGAAATACAAGCAATTGAACCCAATATTGAAGATTGTTTTATGGCATTGATGAAAGATTAGACTATGAAAAACGAAAAAGTTATTACAGCAAAAAATTTGGTGAAAAGGTTTGGTGAATTTACCGCCGTTGACAACATATCTTTTGATGTATATAAAGGCGAAATTTTTGGTTTCCTTGGCGCCAACGGTGCTGGAAAAACAACCGCTATGCGTATGCTTTGTGGATTATCGATTCCTACGGCTGGCATAGCTACTGTTGCAGGATACGATGTATACCTTCAAAACGAACTGATCAAAAAAAATATTGGCTACATGAGCCAAAAGTTTTCATTGTACGAAGACTTGACCATTCGCGAAAATATTCGTTTTTATGCAGGCATATATGGCCTCAGAAAGGAGCGTATTAAAGAAAAAACAGAACTGCTTTTAAAGCAACTTCACCTAGAAGGAGAAGAAAAAACATTAGTACGTGCATTACCCTTAGGATGGAAACAAAAATTGGCATTTTCAATTGCCATTGTTCATGACCCGGCGATTGTTTTTTTAGACGAGCCCACAGGAGGGGTTGACCCAATTACTAGGCGAGAGTTCTGGGCTTTAATCTATGAAGCATCTGAAAGAGGCATTACGATATTTGTAACTACCCACTATATGGATGAAGCTGAATATTGCAATCGAGTCTCTATCATGGTTGACGGAAGAATTGACGCACTTGACACTCCTGGAAACCTCATGAAAAACTATAACGCAAGCTCAATGGATGGTGTCTTTTTACAGCTAGCCAGAAAAGCAATAAGAAAAGAATAAAAAGCTGAAGAAAAAACAACGAAAGAAAAGAATATGAATTCAATAACCTTTTAGCAATGGCAAATAACTTAATAAAATCCAATAGCCTACAACATCCTTATGCTAGAGGCGGTGGCAAACAATTTTTAATCTTTGTAAAAAAAGAATGGCTGCATATCTGGAGAGATAAGCGCACTTTGTTTATTCTCATCTTTATGCCAATTGTACAAATTTTGCTGTATGGCTTTGCGCTGACCAATGAAGTAAAGAATGCAAAGATTGCCATTTTTGACCAATCGAAAGATATAGCTACTACTGCTATTACTAATGAAATAGCTGCAAGTAAATATTTTAACCTAATAAAAAATTTACATTCCTATCAAGACATTGAAGCCACTTTCCGAGAAGGTAAAATAAGAATGGCACTCGTATTTCCAAATGAATTTAGAAACAATCTTCTACATACCAATCAGGCCCAAATACAGTTAATTGCCGATGCATCGGATCCTAATACGGCCAATACTCTTACCAATTATGCTACATCAGTAATTAATGACTATCAACAATCGATAAATCAAAACAAACCATTACCCTATACCATTAAAACACAAGTTAGAATGCTCTATAATCCCGAATTGAAAGGGGCATACAGCTTTGTTCCAGGTGTTATGGCACTAGTATTAATGCTAGTATGTGCTATGATGACTTCTATTTCGATAGTTCGCGAAAAAGAAATTGGCACCATGGAAGTCATACTGGTTTCTCCCTTAAAACCCTTTAGGATCATCATCGCTAAAACCATTCCCTACCTATTAGTTTCCATGCTGAATATAGGTAGCATCTTATTATTAAGTGTGTATGCATTAGATGTACCCATTGTAGGCAGTTTATGGTTATTGCTGGCAGAAAGTACCTTATTTACCATCACCTCTCTTTCTGTAGGAATACTTATCTCAAATACTGCTAAAACACAGCAAACAGCACAATTTACGTCGCTGATGAGCTTATTTCTTCCTACACTCTTATTTAGTGGCTTTATGTTTCCGATAGAAAATATGCCCATCCCTTTACAAATCATCTCAAATATTGTACCCGCAAAATGGTATTATATTATTGTAAAGTCAATCATGATTAAAGGACTAGGCTTTGGTGCTATCTGGAAAGAAACAATGATCTTAATTAGTATGACGTTGGTATTGCTTGGCATTAGCATTAGAAACTTTAAAATTAGGCTGTCATGAGAGTACTAAGATTCTTGTTACAAAAAGAACTGCGACAAATATTTCGCGATCGTGCGATTATACGTGTACTCTTTATTATGCCCATGATTCAACTACTTATTCTGCCTTTGGCTGCAGATTATGAGATTAAGAATATTAATCTTGGTGTAGTTGATCACGATCATAGTGAGTATTCACGTAAGCTTATTAATAAAATAACTTCTTCTGGATATTTTAAACTTCAGGATTATAGTACCACATTTCAGCAGGGATTAAGATCTATTGAGAAAGATAAAACAGACCTAATTCTTGAAATCCCATCGCATTTCGAAAAAGACTTGGTAAAGGAAGATGAAGCCACTTTACTCGTAGCGGTGAATGCCATTAATGGCGTAAAAGCGGGCCTAGGTGCGGCCTATATTCAAGGAATTATCCAAGGCTATAACCAAGAGTTACGAAAGCAATGGATACAATTTCCAAGAATGAATCCTGAACCTACTATTGAAGCCACCTTCTCTAATTGGTTTAACCCTACCATGAATTATCGTGTATTTATGGTGCCCGGCATCTTAGTAATGTTAGTAACCATTATTGGATCTTCCTTTGCTTCCAATAATATTGTTCGAGAAAAAGAAATGGGAACCATCGAGCAAATAAATGTAAGCCCCATTAAAAAATGGCAATTCATTCTAGGTAAGCTCATCCCATTCTGGATGCTCGCACTCTTTGTACTTACCATTGGCTTAACCATTGCAAGATTGATATACAACATAATTCCATTAGGTAATTATATTACCATTTATATCTTTGCATCTATCTATCTGCTTGCTATATTAGGTTTAGGTTTATTATTATCCACTTTTGCCCAAACGCAACAGCAATCTATGCTGGTATCCTTCTTTTTAACCATGATATTTAATTTACTGAGTGGCTTATTTACACCTATCGAAAGTATGCCTTCCTGGGCACAAACAATTACGCGATTTAACCCAGTATCTTATTTTATTGAAGTAATGCGAATGGTTATATTGAAAGGAAGCGGACTTACCGACATTAAATTTCATCTAATAGCCATGATAGGATTTGCTATTTTCTTCAATAGCTGGGCCATCATAAACTATAGAAAAAGATCTTAAGAAATAGCCCCTTTACCCGCTTGCAAGATTTTAAGATGAACATTCGTTTTTTTCGATTTATTTTTTTACCTTGTAGTAGATAAAATGAAAGCCCTATGATTAAGCTTAATCAACTCAAAATAGGCGACTATCTGCTCGTAGCTTATAATTCAAAAGTTTGGGAGGGTGTGGTAGTTGATTTAAATGGCGATGAACAACAAGTATGTGTAGCCACAGAGGTACAAGAATTTTGGTACGAGCCAACAGACTTATTTCCCATACCAATTAACGACCTTGAACTATTAAAACTAAATTTCTCAAAACAACGATTGACCGATGGCTTAGTAAAATATTCAAAAGGCGCTTTCAGAATTGTAGTGACTGGCGAAGATTTTTCAAAATTAGATATGTGGTATAGAGAAGATAAACGACATCACCCCGATGTACATTTTATACACCAACTACAAAATCATTACTTAGCAATGACCAAAGTTCAGCTTACCTATGATTTGGCCTAAAAGTGGAAAGGATATAGCCTCTTAAGCGAATTTGATATGAATAATAGTAATTTCAAATTATACAATTCTATACCATATATAAGCCCAACATAGCATTGAGGTAAAATAAACAATCTGTTACCCTGCTATTATAGTGTATAATTTGAAATTTTGTTTGATCATTACGGCTTACCTTTGCAATGATTTTTAAATAGAATGAAACACTTATTTTTAATTGCCTTATTGGCAATCGCAGGATGTAATCAACAAAAAAATTACCCCAAAGCTGAAAATGCATTGGATGCCGCACGTGAGTTTATTGATGCCGAATTAAAGGGCGATTTTAACCGTGCTGCTCAATATATGACCCATGATGCAGTAAATGAACAATTACTGCAAACAGAAAGAATAAAATATGAAGGCCAGTTGAGTGCAGTAAAAAAACAATTGGGACAATCGGTCATCAACATTATTGAAATTGCCGATTTGAATGAAAGTGAAACAATAGTGAACTATAGCAATTCTTTCGACAAAGTGGCACATAAAATAAAAAGTAAAAAAATAAATGGTAATTGGCTAGTAGATTTACACTAGTGTGCTTTGCGAAGGCATTGAGCTAATTATTATTTTCGATACTATTTCCTAATAAAAATAGTAGTGACCTTTTTTTAAATTAATGGCAAACAGATTAAATTTTCTGTTGCCCTTTATAAGCTAGTTTATACTAAAAAAATTATATGATATCAAACACAGTATTACATCCCTGGCATGGCGTTAGCTATGGAGAAAATGCCCCAAGAATTGTGAATGCAATTATTGAAATTCCTCAAGGAAGTAGGTGTAAATATGAAATTGACAAACCTACTGGACTATTAAAATTAGATCGTGTAATCTATTCCTCTTTTTATTATCCATGTAATTACGGGTTCATTCCCCAAACCTATGGGGATGATAAAGACCCACTAGATATTTTAGTCATTACAACCTTACCAGTTGTGCCATTAACACTAATGGAAGCAAAAGTAATTGGGGTAATGCAAATGATAGATGGTGGCGATGCAGATGATAAAATAATTGCAGTTGCTGCGAATGATCCAGGAGTAAACTATTATAATAACATAGAGCAACTACCCAAACATTTCTTTGACGAACTCAGACATTTTTTTGAGGAATATAAAAAACTCGAGAATAAGACAGTGGTAGTGGAAGAGTTTGCAGATAAATCTAAAGCTTTAAAAGTTGTGGAAGATGCTATTGAACTCTATAAAACCAATTTTTCCAAAAAACTAATTGAACTAAGCTAAATTGAAAAAAATGTCTCTTACATATATCATGATTCTAGTACTAGTCATTATCGGACTAGTTTCGGGTGCATTAAGTGGCTTAATTGGCGTTGGTGGAGGTATCATTATAGTGCCTGCACTAGTTTTTTTCTTAAGTTTTACCCAAAAGGAAGCGCAAGGCACTTCATTAGGAATATTACTATTACCTGTTGGCATTCTTGGGGCCTTTCAATATTATAAGGAAGGCCAGATGGATTTAAGGGTAGTTTTAATTGTATCGCTGGGTTTTTTAGTAGGCAACTACTATGGCAGCAAATTATCGCTATCGTTGCCTGATGCTATCTTAAAAAAGATATTTGCGGCCATCTTGGTCCTTATTGCCATCAAAATATTTTTTATAGATAATAATAATAAAACCGCCGACACTCCTAGGTCTAAAATCAGTAAAAATATTAATAATCCTAAAAAATAGGTTTTGCAAAAAATAAATGCAACCCTATATTTGTAAAAATTCAAAGAAATGGAAGCACAAAAATCAACCGGAAAATATTGGATCTACTTTTTTGTATGGTTTGCTATCTTGGTATTTATGCTCTATATGCCTTCATATAGACAGTTCTTTTGGCTAGCTTTGCCGGGTACTGCTACCTATTTTGCAAAAGCAATGGACATTATGTAATTAAACCTCGTTCTAGATATAAGCCCTACAATTTTTGTGGGGCTTTACTTTTTATAGCGCTTAATAATGCGAAGCTGGTGTGTTCTTTCACCCGTATCAGTACTAATGATTCCTGCATGGTCTATACGGTCGATTCTTACCCTTCCAGAGGCATGTATAATTTCTTGGCTATTCAATAAAATACCTACATGTGTAATCCTGCCCTCCTCATTATCAAAAAAGGCAAGGTCCCCGCAAATAGCCTCCTGCAAAAAGCCCACAACTTCGCCCGACTCAACTTGCTGAGAAGCATCGCGCTGCAAAGGCATTTGGAATAACTTATACACTTGCTGAGTGAACCCACTACAATCTATACCAAAAATAGACTTCCCTCCCCATAAGTAAGGCGTATTTAAAAATACAGAGGCCATAGACTTTATAGAAGCGGCATTAAAATCGTTATTACTGGTATCAATAACATCACTATTACTGTAGTCTACATGAAAACCTCCCAAAAGAACCGATTCGGTGAAGCTGTATACAGGTGAAGCGAATCCTATATAACAATGCTGACCATTAAAATTGATCTGTTTGAAAGCTTCTCCAACATATCGACTTGTTTGAAGCATGGCATCAACTACTGCCAATTGACTGCGTTGACACCAGCCCTCATAACCGTCGTATATACATTTTACCTTAATAAAGTCTTTCGTATGCTCAAGCACTAATGCATATTCCCCAAACAATAATTCACTCACTAATTCGCTTCTATGGGATGCTTCCTTTCTTAAGGGCGCCACAGCAACAATACAAACTACCTGATTCATTTAAAAGTATTTTATTTCAAGATATGGAATAAAAGCATTTCTGCATCTTTAAGTTATGAAGTTAAGTAGCATTCATTATCCATAAATAACAAATTATTAAAATAAAAAGTTTAACAGATCAAGAAAACAGCTAAGAATATTCAATAGCATTGAAAGATCGCAACAAAAACGATTAATTTTAATTTGTGAAGCTAGACAAGTTTGCACATATGAGTGATACCGAATTAATCGATAAATTTTATATCGATCATGATAGTGAATGGCTAGGTATATTGTTACAACGATATACCTTACTATTACTAGGTACCTGCATGAAATACCTAAAAGATGAGGAAGAAGCTAAAGATAGTGTACAACAAATTTTTGTAAAAGCAATTACAGAAATACAGAAAAAATATAAGATTGACTATTTTAAAAGTTGGCTTTACATCATTGCTAGAAACTATTGCTTAATGAAGCTTCGCAATAAAAGGGATTATATTCCTATTGAAGAAAAAACACAAGTAATTGCCGAAGAAAATAAATTGGAAATAAGCGAAAAAGAAAAAAGGCTAAGCCTAATAGAAGCATCAATAGTTGAACTGAATGAAGAGCAAAAAACATGTGTAACTTTATTTTACTTGGAAAGAAAAAGTTATACCGAGATTGCCACCATCACCAACAATAGCTTATTACAGGTAAAAAGTAATATCCAAAATGGAAAACGAAATCTAAAGATATTAGTGGAGAAAAAAATAAAAAAAATGAATGGAGAATAAAAGAAACATATTGTTCAACTACAAAGAACCTGACGAAGATCTTTTAATAAGATACTTGCAGGGTAATTTATTGGATGAGGAACGTTTTCAAGTAGAAGCGACCATGCTAGATTCAGGCTTTGTGAATGATGCGGTAGAAGGCTTGAACTTATTGCAAAATAAAAAAAATATTGAGCAATCAATTCAAGCGCTAAACCGAGAACTAGAAAAGCATATTGAAACAAAAAGAAGAAAAAAAAGAAAAAACAAAATCCTTCCGCTCGAGTGGATAATAATTTATGTTGTGATTGTTATATGCCTTTGTTTAATTGGCTATGCTATTATTCATATTCACTCAAAAAAGAGCATGACCACTCCTACTCAAACAGAAAAAAGTATTAATTAATTAACGACATAAGCTTTCAATAATAGATTGATGTTGCGGATATATTTTAATAAGGTCTTCGGCATTTGCGAGCTCGAAATCTGCAAAATCGAAACCTGGGGCAACGGTACACCCTACAAAAGAATAATCCACATTTTCTGCTGGTGCTGATGCAAACCAAGAGTTGGCAGGTACAATATATTGAAATGTTTCGCCGTCATTAATTTGATTACCTAACCGAATAATTTCAAGATCCCCATTTTGAAGAATAACATAAATATTTAAAGCTCCCCCTGCATAAAAATGCCAACACTCGTCTGCTTGTATTTTATGAAAAGAAGAGAAGTTTGCTTTTGCTAATAAAAAATAGATAGCAGTAGAAAAAGGTCTATCTCCTTTAAATCTTTCCGGCAATCCGATGATTGGAATCTGCTCAACCGAACGATAGGTCTCTTTAAAATAACCTCCTTCTGGGTGGGGCAATAAATTAAATTTTTGGATAAGTTCTGATACGGCTAAATTTTGCATAGCTACACGATATTAAAAGTTGGTACTAGGTTAAAGAATTAATTGCTCTCCAATTTAAATAAAGATAATACCAAGGATGCTTATTTGATTCATTTTTGGATATTAGTATAAATAGGCTAGAAAATTATATTTTATGTAGAAACTTTTTAATGCCAATTTTCGTATAGATGAAAAATATTAAAGCGTAATTTGCTTTGTTGATTTTTTCTACATCTGCCGAATTATAGATCTCAAGGTTACTTTGTTAAATAAAATATTTCAGCTTAAATTACAGCCAACTTAACTTATTTATATGCGAAACGTTCTTTTTCTACTTTTTTCAATATTGCTGATTCAACAAAGCCATGCACAAAGAAATCCACTCTGGTTAAGATATCCTGCTATTTCGCCAGACGGGAAGAAAATTGCATTTGGTTATAAAGGGGATATTTATATTGTAGATGCAGTTGGGGGCATTGCAACACCATTAACCATAAGCGATGCACAAGATATGATGCCGATTTGGAGTCATGATGGTAAAACAATTGCTTTTGCTAGTGATCGATATGGAAATTTTGATGTATTCACAGTTCCTGCTACAGGTGGCAATGTTACCAGAATTACTTATCATTCTGCCAATGATATTCCATTTGATTTTTCTACCGATGATAAAAAAATTCTCTTTGGGAGTGCCCGAAATGTACAGGCATCTAATGTTAGATTTTACAGTCCTAGATTATTTTCAAATACTTATGAAGTAAGTACTAATGGTGGGAAAGCTATATTGGTTTCAGGGGCAGGTATGGACCATGCTCATTATGATAGCAAAGGAAAGCAAATAGTATTTGAGGATCGGAAAGGATATGAAGACCCTTGGCGCAAACATCATGTATCTTCTGTAACGAGAGATATATGGATAATGAATCTTGCTAAAAAGGATTACACAAAAATTAGTGATTATGAAGGAGAAGACCGAGAACCTGTTTTTTCTGCTGATGATGAATCAATTTATTATCTAAGTGAAAAAAAAGGAAATCAAAATCTTTTTCAATTATCATTGAAAGATAAAAAAGAAAAACAACTTACTAGCTTTGAACATAATCCAGTAAGGCATTTAAGCACAAGTAAAAACAACACTTTATGCTTTACCTATGATGGCGAAATTTATACTTTGCAAAATAATCAGACACCTAAAAAGATTTCAATTACTATTACTAATGAGGAGAGGCAAAGCCAGGAAAAAAATGTTTCAATCAACGGGAATGTAACAGAATTTTCGCTTTCACCAAATGGAAAAGAAATTGCTTTTATCACAAGAGGTGAATTATTTGTTACAAGTGTTGAAGGAAATCAAACAAAAAGAATAACCAATACCCCGCAACAAGAAAGAATGGTTAAGTGGTCGCCCGACGGAAAAACATTAATCTATTCTACAGAACGAAACAACAGCTGGGATATTTATACTTGCAGTATAGTTAGGAAAGAAGAAAACTATTTTTATGCTGCAACTGCACTAAAAGAAGAACCACTCATTGCAACTGAAGCGGATGAGTTTTTACCGAAATTTTCTCCGGATGGTAAAGAAGTAGCCTATTTAGAAAACAGAAATGTTTTAAAAATTTACAATTTAGCTAATAAACAATCAAGAATCATTATTCCGGAAGGCCATAATTACAGTTATGCGGATGGTGATATTAATTTCAACTGGAGTCCGGATGGAAAATATTTATTAGCAGATGATAATTTCTTTGGGTTTGGTGGCGCAGAAGCAGGAATTGTAAAAGTAGATGGAGGAAGTGCTATTATACATCCTATCATTAGTGGCTTTGGAGAATCAAATCCGAAATGGGGTATGGAAGGAAAAATATTGGTTTGGGAAAACAATAAAGACGGAAGAAGATCACTGGCCTATCAAGGTAATAGAGAAGTAGATGTTTATGCAGGATTCCTAGATGCTGCATCATACGATGAGTTTAAACTATCAAAAGATGAATTTAACCTTTTAAAAGACCAAAAAAATTTAGCTACAAAAGATTCAGTGGTAAAAAACTGGCATGCCGATTTTGATAATCTTGAAAATAGAGAAGTACGATTAACCATTAACAGCTCTTCGATTAGCGACTATGCAATTAACAATGATGGCAGTAAAATCTATTATCTATCTGCTTTTGAAAAAGGATTTGATTTATGGGTAACCGAAACTAGAACCAAAGAAACAAAAATATTAGCTAAACTAGGCGCTAGTGCCAGTAAAATTGAATTATCGAAAGATGGCAAAGATATATTTGTAAGTAATAACGGCTCTTTAGTTAAAATTGATGAGACAGGAAAACAAACTACAATCAATATTAATACTGAAATGACTGTAGATGCAGCAAAAGAAAGAGAATATATCTTTAATCATTGCTGGAGACAAGTAAAAGCAAAGTTCTATGATCCTACCATTCATGGCATTGATTGGAAAATGTATAAAGATGTATATGCAAAATTCCTTCCTCACATTAATAATAATTATGACTTCCAGGAATTACTAAGCGAAATGTTAGGTGAATTAAATGGCTCCCATACAGGAGGTAGATATACACCACAAAACAATAATCCTGATGCTACTGCATCACTAGGTTTATTATATGATGAAACTTATACCGGCAAAGGAGTTAAAGTTGCTGAAGTAATTATTGGAGGGCCTTCAGATAATACTAAAAACAAAATAAATGCCGGCTCCATAATTGAAAGCATTGACGGGGAAGAAATAACTTATGATAAAGATTGGTCGGCTTTATTAAATAGAAAAATAAATAAAAATGTTTTATTAAAAGTTTATGATCCTTCAAACAATACCAGCTTTGAAGAAGTAGTAAAAACGATATCTTTTACAGAGGAAACAAACTTGATGTATAAAAGATGGACCACCATGATGTATCGTATGGTGGATAAATTAAGCAATAGCAAAATCGGTTATGTTCATATACAAGGAATGAATGATGGTAGTTATAGAAACGTTATTGACGAAGTAATGGGCAAGAATAAAAATAAGCAAGCTTTGATTATTGACACGAGGTTTAATGGCGGTGGATGGTTACATAATGATTTAAATACGCTATTCAGTGGAAAAACATATTTAAAATTTGCACCACAAAGTCATCTAGTAAATCCATCAGAACCTATGGACAGATGGCAAAAACCAAGCTGTGTTTTAATGAGTGAAGGAAACTATAGCGATGCTTTTATTTTTCCATATATTTATAAATCAAATGGCATTGGCAAATTAATCGGCATGCCAGTACCCGGAACAGGAACAGCCGTTTGGTGGGAAACTCAAATAGACCCAACGATTGTATTTGGCATTCCAATGATTGCCACCATTGGTAAAGAAAATAGACCCACTGAAAATCTTCAATTAGAACCAGATATTAAAATACACTTAAAATATGAAGATTTCTTGAATGGAAAAGATACTCAACTAGAAGAGGCAGTAAAGGAAATGCTTAAGTCTATAGAGAACCAATAAAAAAATTAAGTGCTACTATCTAAATTGCTGCAAAATGCAATTGGCACTATGAAAGTTTCCCTTGATGAAAAGGAGAAATGCCACAAATAACAAAGAGGCCGTTCCGGTTTTATTCGGACAGCCTCTTTGTTATTTGTGGACCTGTATTGGTACCATCTTCTTACCACTCTAAACAATTATATTATAATCAGTTATGCTTAATAATATTGTAATTCAAAAAGCTTCAGGTATCAAATAGTTCAACAGTTTATTCTTCTATTTGTAACAATCAAATATAGTAATTATACGCTCGGCTCCGCCTCGCTCCATCCTTTTTTGCTACAACTTTATGAATACTCGCCGCGATCCGCGGCGCTGCATCCCGTTAATGCTGCACCTGTTCTGCTATCTTCTTTGTTTTGGTTATGGTTGTTGGTGAACATCCAACAATCTTGGCTATCTCATTATATGAATAGGTGCCACGGTCCAAATAAGCAATTATTCTCTTTGTCTTTTCCTTTCTCAGGTATCTTTCAGGTGTATCGGATGTATTCACCCTTCTGCCACTGTATAGGCCCTTTTCTTTGCGTATTTTGATTCCTTCCAATTGGCGTTCCCTTATTAAGCTTTTCTCAAAGCTCGCCATTGTGGACAGGATTGACATCATTAGTTCGCTAAACTTGTCCACCTTCCCATCTGAATCAATATTGCGGATGCTTGGATTCCTGCATATTATGGCTATGCCTTTGGCAGTTAACTCCGACCATACGGATAAGCAATCCAATGTTGACCTACCAAGCCTATCAATTGAATGCAGTTCAAGTTGGGTTAGTTTACCTTCATCAATTAGCTTCTTTATTTGCGAACCCTTAGGGCGTTCCCATATTGGTATGGCACCGGAGCACTTATCACTGAACACAAAATCGAACCCTTTTAAATCTTGTAATTGACGCTCGTCATTCTGCTCTATAGTTGAACATCTTGAGTAAAATACCTTCATATTCATATCATTTTATTGGTGGTGCAAATTTCCATTAATAATGTTATGAAACCAGCTATCAGTAAGGCTTTTAACAAAAGCCTAGACATAACAATTTCAACTATACCTTAATATTGTTTAGGGAAACCCCCTGCAAAGTTGACTCGGATAGTTTAACTAATAAAGGAGACCGACCGCCAGCCCCCCCCCGTCCCTGGGAACCTCCCTTATATAGTGTAAAAGCTATGAAGATTTAAGTGGGTCAATAGCTGCTTTAAAATTCTACCCAAAATTTTGGGGAAAATAGAAAAGCCCCGCTGATCGCGGGGCTTAGGTGCAGCAAGTTAGGTTTCCATTTAGTGAATAAGGTAGGCGACATATGGTAATTGTAGCTGTTTTATTATTTATTATTGTTGAGTTTAATAAATGCATTTCCTATCATTGTAAGAAAAGCTTTCATTGAACTACTGTTGCCGCAAAATGAAATTTTATTTTCTACAGAAACATTGTATAACGGAATTAATTTTGATAAAATTATATCTAACAACTTATCTGAATCTGTGTCAATATGATAGTTTTCACCAATAGTATCAGAAAGAGTTATTTCAAAATTATTATTATCTTCCGATAATATTTCATAATCTTCTTCTTTTTTCATATATCTATAAATATCTAATTTTTAATTATGAATAGAAAATGATTAATCCCTCATACCCGTATAAATTACCTTATATAAGCTTTTTCCTTCTTCATTAATTTTTCGTAATCTTTTTTCAACAACCTTATTCCTCCTTTTTCTTTCTTCCATCTCTTTTAGTTCATTAGCAAATTTCTTCCCATTTTTTATTCTTATTTGCTCTAATTGCTTGGAATCTATTGATACAATATTTGATTTTTTTGACTTTACCTTTCTTTTACTTTTATGACTTTTCTTCATAAATTAATAATTTTAAATTTTTAGATAATACTAAAAAGTATCTTTATAATCTTCTGAACTTAAAGTTGTATCATATAGTCCAACATCTTCACCTTCGTGCTTATTTATGCCAACGTAGCTCAAACTTGCATCTTCATATCTTTTAAACTTATATACCGCATCGTTCATCAAGGAGCTATTGAAAACATCAAGACTAACCAATAATTCAAAATCATTAACATTTAGACCGGTGACCTTTTTAAATAAACCGGGCTCAAGTTGAGTAATTACATCTCTCAAGCATCTCTCTCTGTAATCTGTGAGGTACATAAAAACAGGGACTCTGGTGGCAAACTTTATTAATTTTTCCTGTATTTGTTTTCTTAAGCTTTTATATTCCTTTTCTTCATCTGTGAGTTCTTTCTTTTCTTTTTTAGATAGTTCTCTTTCGTTTGCTTCTTTCTTAGTCTTCTTTACTGATTCTGACTTATTAATAATAGTATCAATTTCTTGATTTAAATTTCTAAACCCTTCTATTGACATTAGGGCTTTCATAGCAGCTTCATTTTTCATCAAACGTCCAAGTGTATTATTATCAACATTTACAAGTAATGCACTTTCCCAACGACGTGCTAATAATGTTGCTGTAGTTCCACTCATTGCTAAATCTAAAATACCTGCAGCATCTATTTGTTTCATTGAACTACCATCATATGCCAATACAGGTAAGAAATGTATAAACTCTTCTACCTTCTTTTCTGGATTAGTTTCATTTACATTCAATCTGCAACTATAATCTGCAATTTGCCTAAGTGCTCTATCAGGAGCAAAATCAAAAACATAGCATTCTTGCTTAATTATCTCTTCTTTATTAGGAGATTTACTATCTGGATTCTTAATAGTCCAAGGTGTTTGAACTCTAAACGCAGCTTGAAAATAGGTTTCAGGGGATGAAGAATTTCTTAACATAAAAATACCAGTCCAAGGCTTTACTGATACACCTGTAGTCAACTTGCCACAAGATAGTGTGATTGTCTTAGAAGTTAACGGGTTTTCCATTGCTTCTAAAATTGGAGGTAGAGCTTCAACACCAATCCCTGCATCACTTCCTGCTGCTACAATTACAGTATAATCGTGATAGAATTTATTTTGTTTTTGTATTAATAAATTACTCATAGCTCTACAAGCAGCTACAGTTGGTAAAAACCAAAAAGTGTGTGATAATACATTTAAAAGTGGAGCGTGTGAAAAAGGAAGAGGTGGCTTTTTAGCACCCAACTTTAAGTTGTCAATTGATGTTTCGCTAAATGACCCCCTTATTAAATCGAGCCATTTTTGAACTTCACTTTCATATTTAAACTTGGCTCTTTTACCTTCGCCTGTTGCAGAGAAGAATGCATTTAAGTCAAACTCATTAAACTCTCCTTTTAAAGCAATCTCTCTAATCGAATCAGGTAGTTGGTATGTCAACATTATCATTCTTGGTAATGAAGAATATGGGTTATTTTCTCCAATCCAATTTTCTTTTGCTTTTTGTTCATCACTATATGTCCAATTAAAAATTTGTTCTTCAATGAATTCACCCGACTCGATTGCTCTGAAAGGGGTTCCTGATAAATACAAATAAGCATTAGTAGTTATTGGCATATTCCCTTCTTCAAAATAAGACATTGCTTGACCTTCTCCGAATTCTATTTCATTTTTATCTTCTGCTTCGAAAAGGTCTTTTGCATTTTCTCTCCACGCGCCATAATGATATTCATCGAAGACAACACAATCCCAATTTGTTGCGTGCACCCATTCGTTTTTGGCTTTGATACCACCAACATTATTTTTTCCTAAGTAATCTTGAAATGAGCCAAAACAAACTATTGGTTTGGATTTGTCAGCTTCTTGAAAACTCAAACCATTTCGAGAAATAAATTGCCAACCTTTAAAATCTATATGTGTTTGAAGGTCTTCTTCCCAAGCACTTTGAACAGCAGGTTTAAATGTTAGTACTAATATTTTTTTCCAATCCATTTTCTTTGCTAACTGATATGTTGCAAATGTTTTACCGAATCTCATTTTAGCATTCCATAGAAAATGTGGTGTCCTATAGTTATTCTCTTTTTTTAGACTTTTAAAATAAGAAATCGTCTTATTTACTGCAGCTAATTGCTCTGGTCTCATTGAAAAATCAAGTATTCTATTTTCTTCGTTTTTTTCACCACTTTTTATTTCAATCAATGCGGACTTAATATCTTTTAATGTGCATCTAAACCACTCCCCCTCAGGATTTTTTATTTTTTTAAATTTGAGTATTTTATGCAAATCTTTATCAGTGAAAGCAGAACCGTCATTTCTCATTGCTGATTCTTCTAATAGAATCTTATATTTAACCCCTGCAGTTTTTGTTTGTTCATCAATCCTTTTTTCAGATGAACGTATTGTGTAACCAACTTTAAGCAATCCTGTATGAGACTCAACTCCAATTAATTCATAAACATAAATTATTGGATTAGCTTGAACTCTAATCGGGAAAAAAGACTCATTACTCATTTATAATATTATTTGATGAATCAATTGCTCTTATCGATTTTTCAATTACTTCAATTTCATCATTAGTCAACTTATATTTTTTATATAACTTAGAATCATTCCAAGACTCATTAAAATTTTCAAATGGCACCATTCTAAAACACTCTTTTGTGACATTTACTGATGATATTGATTGCCTAATAAGAAATCTTGTGAACTTTAACTTAATAAAATTATCGAAATTTTGTGCTTGTTTTAAAGTATCAAAAGCTCCTATTGCAAGAGCCGGTATAATTGACCACCCCTGGGATAAGTCAGGGCTCGAGCAAAGGATGATTGAAGTTGACCACCCTACGCCGGAGTAAATTGACCACCTAAGAAGAAATAAAGTTCATGTTGT